>Ga0123357_10004017_pt1 | contig 17115 bp, 14 predicted proteins | sample TergutEmb28metaG_FD_89873 | JGI IMG/M metagenome (GOLD analysis project Ga0123357, IMG submission 89873) | Embiratermes neotenicus P4 segment gut microbial communities from Petit-Saut dam, French Guiana - Emb289 P4 | ecosystem: Host-associated > Arthropoda: Insects > Digestive system > Gut ... | reverse complement strand
TTTGCCGAAAATTTCTATTGAATCATAAGATTCGGCACCGGATAATACCGCAAGTATACTTAAAATAATTATATCCAATAAAGTATGAAGTTTTTTGCGATTAATGCGAGGGTCTGGCAATGAACTGAATGCTTTGTGCAATGATGTTTGTTCCATAAGTTTTGTATAAATTAATTATACAAAGTTACAAAATATATTAATAATGTATTATACTTATACACAAATAGTTATCAATACACCCCGCTCGATTTTGTTGATAACTACTCATTTTTTATTTTTTTATGCGTTGACCCTGAATAATCAATGTTATAAAGAAAGTTTAATTTTATCAGGTTTTAAAATTTTGTATCCCCGGTGGGGCTCGAACCCACGACCCATTGATTAAGAGTCAATTGCTCTGCCAACTGAGCTACGGAGACAATTACAAAAATCAATTAAACAGAAAGAAAATCATAATATATTATCTATTTACTCCAATCGATGCTATTTAATTTCAATGTCCAAATATCTGACAATGAATTATTTAAAAAATCTTTTCCCCCTACAATTACAATACGATTTTGATCATCGACAAAAACAGATTGAAAAGTTCGTAAAGAAAAATAGGTTGGAATTTTGATAGCTGCAGTGTCTGCCCTACTCCACGAAAAGCCCTCATCTACAGATATCTGAACAAAAGTAGAATCAACCATTCCGCCGAACATCAACAGCTTATTATCGTAATTTACGATTGACATTCCCACAGAAAGCAAAGAATCTTGTCTAAATGGCTGAAAAACAATCCAATCCAAACCATCTTCCGTTGAGAATGCTTTTGTAGATTCTACATCATCTTTTGTCACCCCACCGTAGACATACGCTTTTGGATTACCTGAGTGATTGCTGTTCGGCACAGCAGCAAATTGCCAAATAGGAAAATCATCCGGCAAAAGCGAGCCGACCTGCCAATTTGTACCATCGACGGAAAATGTTATATAATAATATGTATCATCTTTAATTATTCCCCAAAGTTTGTTTAAATAATTCATTATCAATACTTCTGTTGTATATCCGGAAAGAGGAAAATCATTAGATGTCCAGATATATCCGTCTTCTGTCGAGTAAATTTTATTTGTTCCTTTTAAAAAAAAGAATAATTTATTATTGAACAATATAATATTTTGTAAATACGACGGTTGCGGAAAATTTTGAAGCATCCATGAGACATTGCTTAAATCGGAATAGGACATACCGGCATTATACAAAAATCCATTATTATTATAATTTATAAAATAAAAAAACTGATTGTTGAAGACAGTAGCAAATTGATTATCAATACCTTGCCCTACAATATTGTCTGCTACATGAACCCAGTTGTACAAATAAGGTATAACCTTATGAACGTTGACTTTAATTCTGTAATAATTTTTGTGCGTTCCATCGTTGGCAGTCACCTGAACAATCATCGGTCGAGCAAAATTCAAAGTGTCAGTTCCATCCCCTGCAAGTAATTTCTTATCAAAATTATCGGTATAAATTGCATATGTGGCAGAAGGATATTGGGCAAAATAAAAAGTTGTTACAACTTTATCAATAGGAGTTCCCATTGGCAGCGAATCCAAATTTACAATTAACGAATCAATATTGACATTTGTCAAATCTACCATAATTTGTTCAGGAGCCTGATACTGCAACACAAATTTTGCCGTTTCCAAATTTGGAATTGAATCATTTTTTGTAAAAGTTAGCGAAACAAACGAAACAATAGACGGATCTGATGGTGACGGCGTATCGTCAGAATTTCCTAAACAACTTATAAAAAGTGTTGAAATTAAAGCAACTACAAATATTTGTAAAAGAATTTTTTGCATTTTTTAATTTAAAAAAAATTTTTCGCAAAAGTAAGAAATGTTTTTTAGTTATGCAATTTTACAAAAATTTTTCTTTTTACATTCATATTGTATTCGATGTATGTGTGTTGTAAAATGTGAAATACACGATAGTTTTTTAACCGTTAATAAAAAGTATCGGCAGCAAAGTGATGACAAAACCGACAGCAAATCCTGCGAGTGTCTGATTTTGATCGTGTGCTTTGAGTTCAATACGCGAAACCGCTAAAAGTAATGTAATTATTAACATTGTGATTATATGCCACATAGGATTGATTCCAAACTTAAAAGATACCCCAAGTATAAAGGCAAAAGCACCTCCTGCGCTACAAAGGTGTGCGCTGATTTTCCAACTATAATTTATTATTATCATAACAACCGTTGAAACGGCTGTGGCAACTGCTACAGAAACGATAAAATTCGGCATTTGCATATTACGCCACAAAAAATATGCCCACAAAAAATATGCAAGAAAAGCGAACATATATGGGAAAGTGCGTTGTTGACGTACAGAAATATTGATGTCTGTAATTTCGCCACGCACTAACAGAATTACGATCGGAATAAGCGGTAAAATTCCCGTAAAAATCAGAGTTCCGATAATGGCAAACAACTTATATCGTACGGATGTAAATTGATATTCAGTTACAAACATCAGCCAAATAATTGCATAAGTACTCATCAACAATGGATGAAAAATGATTGAAATTATTTTATAAAAAAGTTTCATATTTATTAAAAAAAATTGTGCAAAAGTATTGTTTTTATTTATTAAAAAAAAATTACTACTTTTTGTATCGGTTTTTGGTTTTCTAAATGCATTTATAATATGCTGTTAGTAAAAGTATTAGGAAACTCTAAACTATAATTCTAATTTCAATATTCATTGTATATTGACAATGAATTATGTTAAATAATATTAAATATTGATATCCTTTTAAACTGCACAAGTTACCTATTGTCTAAACATTCAAATTCATAAAATTCAATAATAAAAAGCAAGCATATTTGCAAAAAATTAATTTAACACGTAGAATTGATATGCCGATTTTACATTTAAAATTATAAATATGAAAAAGATAGCAATTTTAGCAATTTCATTAATGTTTGTAGGGGGGGGGGCTTTTGCACAAACACCAACAACTCCACGTATCGTTCCCCCACAAGGGAAAAACATGCAAGTTCATCAGAAAAAGACTCCAGAAGAACGTGCAGAGCAGATGAAGAAAGATTATAACCTCACAGATCAGCAGACATCTGAACTCACAGAGTTTTTTAAAAAACAGCAGGAGCAACGCGCCGAGCAGATGAAAAATGCGCAAAACAAGCGCGAGGAAATGGGTAACAATAAGAAGGAAAACGAACAGGTATTGCAGAAAATTCTTGGAGACGAGAATTACAAAAAATTCATGGAACAGCGTGATGCTCGTATGAAAGAAAATCGTGAATGTTTTAAAAAAGATGACAATTCACAAAAACAGTGCGTTGATGGACAAAAACCATTAAAACGACAGAAGAACAGTGTAAAAAAACAGAATATAGAACCTGCAAAAGTTAAATCCGCTGAAATGCAAAAGAAATAGATCGTCATGACCTATTTAAAAACATAAACGCCTGAATCAAATTCAGGCGTTTATGTTTTCATTTTCAGCTCTTTGGTAATTTTATTTTTCCCCTCCTACTTCAAAATTCATTCCCTCGTTTTAATGTTTCTATAAATTCATCAATGCGCTGCATCTCTGTAGGAATACCAATACGTTGAGGACATTTTGGCACACATATTTTGCAGTTAATACAATGGTTCGACTGGCGCAGAGTTGGCACTGCACGGTCATATTCAATTAAAAATTTGCGGCGTGCGGAGCGGTAATTTTCATCTTGTGAAGATTTTGGAATTGAACCTTCATTTACCATTTTATCATAAAACAAAAATACACCCGGAATATCAATTCCATAGGGACAAGGCATACAATAATTACAATCGGTACAAGGGATAAGCGGATATTGATTATACTCAACGGCTATTTCTTTTAAAAGTGAATCTTCTTCAGGTGTACAAGGAATAAGGGGCGAAAAAGTACGAATATTGTCCTGTAAATGATCCATAACATTCATTCCGCTAAGTGCAGTAAGTACGTTTGGGAGCGACCCTGCAAATCGGAACGCCCACGATGCACTGCTGTCGTCGGGACGGCGGCTTTTTAGTTGAAGGAAAAGGTGGTGAGGCAAATTACCAAGCCGCCCACCAAGCAAGGGTTCCATTACTACAGCAGGAATACTGCGTTTTTCTAATTCACCGTAGAGATAAGAGGCATCTGTATTGCGTCCGGATGCTAAATTCCAATCCACATAATTGAGTTGAATCTGCACAAAATCCCACTTGTATTTGTCGTGCTGAGAAAGCAGATAATCATATACTTCAATATTGCCATGATACGAAAATCCAAGATTGCGAATTTTGCCTTTTTTCCTTTCTCCTAAAAGGAAATCAAGTATCCCGTTATCAATATAACGCTTGTGTAACGCATCCATCCCGCCGCCTCCAATGCTGTGAAGCAAATAATAATCTATAACACTGACTTGCAAATTTTCAAATGATTGATTATACATCTCTATCGCACCTTCGCGCTTCTGACTGCTTGGATCAAAGTTCGAAAGTTTGGTTGCAACAAAATATTTATTACGTGGGTGACGGCTCAACGCTTTTCCCGTTGCACTTTCGGATAATCCCATATTGTAGCGTGGTGAGGTATCAAAATAATTTATGCCATGTTCGATTGCATAATCAACCAATTGATTTACAAGTGTTTGATTAATTTCATCTTTTTGAGTATTTTCATTAGTGATGATAGGCAGGCGCATCATTCCGAATCCAAGCAGCGAAATACGGTCGCCGCTTGTGGACATTGTGCGATAAGTCATTTTGTCGATTGGAACGTTGCCACTGTGTTTGCCCGACTGGTCGGTATCTTGTTCATTTTCAGGCGCACAACCATAAAAAGCCGCTGTGGTTGCTAATGCTCCGGCACCAACAATCTTCAAAAAATCACGACGAGAAATATTTTTATCGTTCATATATATATATTTTAATAATTTTAAAATTTAAACAATCTGCTTTTAGAATACAAAAGTAAAACTTTTTGTAGAACTATTGGAAATAATTTGTAAAACATTGAAAATTGAAAAAGTATCTCATTATTCATTTCGTCACTCGTGGGCTACTATTGCACAAAATGACTGCGAAACAAGTGTAGCATTACTTTTTTAGAATTTAAATAATTGAATATCTGTAATTTTAACTACTGCTTTCTTGTTGTAAATTTTGCTTTCTGCAAAAATAGCAGATTTTTGGATACACCCCAAATGAATGTCATAAAGTTCATATAGCAATAAATTTCATAATATTATAAAAATGCAAAAATAAGAGCGTCGAAATCAGGGAATAAACAGTTTATATTGTAAAAAAAATTGGAAAATAAAAATCCCTTATCTTCGCAGACAAGGGATTTTTTCAACTAAAAAATTAAATTGATGTATGTATGATATACTATTTCTTATTCAATAATTCTTTTTTCTCTTTGCGTTTATTTTGCCAAATCAGTACATCGTAACCAACAGGAACGGCGACATACAGCGTTGAATAAACGCCCAAAACAGAACCAATCAACAATGCAAAAATAAAACCTCGAACAGTAGTACCTCCAAAAATAAACATTGCTAACATTACCAGCAACACTGCTGTTGAAGTTGAGAATGTTCGGCTCAAAGTATCGTTCAACGCATCGTTTATCACAGTAATCAGAGAACGCTTGGGGTACAGGTGTCTGTGTTCGCGGATTCGGTCAAGAATTACAACTGTATCATTTACCGAATACCCAAGGTAGGTCAGCAAAGCCGCAACGAATGTTTGGTCAATTTCCATTGAAAATGGCATAATGGTATAAAATAATGAATAACAGCCGATAATGATAATTACATCGTGTGCAAGGCAAACAAGAGTTCCGATAGAAAAACCAAAGTTTTTGAAACGGATAAAAATGTATATGGCAATAGCCAGTATTGAAAGTCCCACAGCCCATGCCGATGACCTTGCCAAATCATCGGCAATAGTAGGACCTACTTTTTGCGAACTCAATACGTTGTAGGTACGGAACGTTTCGATATTTTCACTTGATTGAAGCAATGGTTTGAGTTTTTCAAATAATATCTTTGAAATTTCATTTTCTACCTCATCTCCTTCAACATCCGACTTGAATTTTGTTGTAATACGAACTTGTTTGTCGTTACCAAAAGTAATTACCAGCGGCGACTGTCCTTCCCCGAATGCATCGGTGAGCAGAGAACGTACTTCCTCGGTATTTACCGATTCGTCAAATTTAATAACATAATTTCGACCGCCGGTAAAATCAACACTCCAACTTAGTCCGTGTACAGCCAAACTTATTATACATATCAGAATAAAGATTGCAGAACCAATATATGCAATTATACGAGACTCAATAAATTTATATTTGGCATTTTTAAACCATGCTTCTGTAAAGCGTGTTGTAAATTTCAAATCTTTGGCACTCTCACGTTTTGCATACATTTCAAGGAACATACGAGTAAGGAATACCGAAGTAATAAATGATGTTACAATACCGATTACCAGCGTTACTGCAAATCCATATACCGGTCCTTGCCCAAATATCATAAGAATAAGTCCTGTGAGTAAGGTCGTAACGTTTGCGTCAATAATAGCTGAAAGCGCGGCTTTATACCCATCGGCTATCGCTCGTAACTGCGATTTTCCTGCCTCTTTTTCCTCTCGGACTCGTTCATAAATGATTACATTTCCGTCAACTGCCATACCCAGTGTAAGTACGATACCGGAAATTCCGGGCAAAGTCAGTACAGTTCCAAAGGACGCTAAAATTCCTACAAGGAAAAACACATTGATAAACAGCGTTGTATCTGCTATCAATCCCGGTATAAATCCGTAGTAGAATATCATAAAAAATAATACCAAAGCAAAGGCAATAATAAATGAAATCATACCTGCATTTACTGCCGCCTCTCCAAGAGATGGTCCTATAACTTCTTCCTGAATAATTTTTGCGGGGGCTGGCATTTTACCCGAATTGAGAGTGTTTGCCAAGTCTTTTGCCTCCTGAGGAGTAAAATGACCTGTGATTTGTGATGTTCCTCCGTCAATTTGCGTTTGTACAACAGGGTATGAATAAATTAAACCATCAAGCGAAATAGCAATACTTTTGCCTATATTTTCTTTTGTCAAATTTGACCATATTCGCGTCCCTTCGCTGTTCATTGCCATACTAACATTTGCGTAAGCCGAACCTTGTGAAAAGTCATCTCTGGCATTAGTAATAACATTTCCTGTGAGGGGAGCACGTCCGCCGCGAGGTTGTTTTATGGCAATAAGTTCAAAAAGTTCCTGATTATTTTGTACTATTTGTGGTTTTGCACTCCAGCGAAGAGAGAGGTCAGGCGGAAGCATTTCGCGCACCTGTTTGAGTGCGAAAATTTTATTAACTTCTGCTGTATCGCGCGATAATACTCTGCCTATCACAGGACCCTTAGAACCTCCACTCATATTAAGCAAGGAAAATAAAGGATTGTTTTTTCGGAACTGATTAATCTGATTTGCCGAATCGTTACCTGCCTTACCTGCATTTTCAAGTGCAAGTTTTAAACTGTCTTCTTTTGTCATCGGTGCAACTGCTACTTTCGCCGTATCTTTTACTGCAACATTAACATTAGTAGCATTAGCAACAGTAGTTACTATTGTACTATCAGATGAAGTTGCATATTTCAAAATATTCTCATTGTTTGCTAAAAAAGCATTAACATCTGCAATATTTTTAGAAATCTCGCTATAGTCGTATGTTTCCCAAAACTCCAAATTTGCTGATCCCTGCAACAGTTTTCGTACCCGCTCAGGTTCTTTGATACCGGGAAGTTCTATCAGAATTCTCCCTGTATTTCCAAGTCTCTGAAAATTCGGTTGTACAACTCCAAAACGGTCAATTCGTGTTCGAAGGACATTAAAACTGTTACTTATAGCAGAGTTTATATTATCCTGAAGTACTTTGATTACCTCATCGTTTGTTGAATTTAATGAAATTCGGTCTTTGAGAGTCACCGTGCTGAAAATTGTGGCAAGTTGTCCCTGTTGGTCAACCTGTTTGTATGCAGCAACGAACAAGTCAAGGTACGACTTATTGCCGTTTGTCTTTTGCATTTGCGTTGCCAAAGCAAGCGCTTTGGTAAAATTTGGACTTTGGTTATAATCCGAAAGTGCGCTTAAAATGTCAGGTACCGACACTTCCAACACGATGTTCATTCCGCCTTTGAGGTCAAGCCCAAGTCCGAGTTCGCGGTCGCGGCATTCTTTGAGTGTAAAACCTAACCAAACTTTTTCATTGCCAATCGAATCCAAATATTTGTATTCTTTATCCGCATCGCCATGTGCATATTCTTTTGCACGTTTGTTGTAATTAGAAGTAACAATGCTAAATGATAAATAATACACACACACAAGCCCCAGTAAAATGGAGAAAACTCTTATCAATCCTTTATTTTGCATAATGATTTTTTAATAAACTATTTTTATTATATTATTTTTAAAAAAAATTATAATTTCCAATTCATGGGTTCCAAATCTTAATTTGTAACTCCTGTAATGCATGGGTACCCCCTATTGAACGTACCATAGTTGCAATATTTAATATTTAAAAATGCGGCGGCAAAGATAATACTTTTTTTATTTTCAACCAAAACAGATAATAAAAATTTCGGATTTTTGTAGAGGTAAGATTTGGATAGATTGCACTGCGCGGTTATTGTATTTATCTTAGTCCTTTTTGTCTATACAAAAAGAGCCCAAAAACTCTCTGCAATTTGAAAGCGCTCCACCTGTGGCTATACTTGAACAGCAAATTGCAAATAAAAATTTCTGAATTTTGGATAAAGATTTTAATAAAAATAATGATTTAAAATTATTAAATACAAAAAAGCGATAATAAAAATATCATCGCCTTTTCTATCTATAAGTTCTATTTGGAAAGATTATTTATCCTTTTTCAAAAGATTAAAACCTGTTTTTACTTGTGTAGTAGACACAGTATTCCCTCCTTCTGAAACGTCTTGAGTAGATTCAAGTATCAAATGAAAAGTTGCATTTCTTAGTTGAACATACATAGCCAAGATAAAGGACTTTCTCCAACATAAGTAATTGAATGATGTCCATCAGCATTAGTAAATTTGACTACAATTTTTGACGATGAAATTTCGACCGTTCCGCCGGTAGTGTTTATATCGGCAGACGACACACCATCTTTAACATACCTATACACTGCATCAAAAAAAGTACCTGCGGCACGGTCATGTCCACTTTCTGATGAAAAAGTATAAGTGCCTGCTTTTGGGGCGCCGTCAAGAATTGATGCAGAATTTAAATCAACGTAGAAATATTCTCCGTTATTTCCGGTCCAATTACCGTATGAATCAAATAAACCTTTGGTATAGATAGCAAAATCAAAATTTTCCGTGCCATTATTATAGTAATCACCATAATAATAGCCCTCGAAAGTTAAATTTGTTGCCGTGGGAGTGTTGTTGTCATCTTTTTTACAAGAAATAAGTACTGTTGCTATCAGCAAACCCGTTGTTAAAAATTTTTTCATGATTCAAAAATTAATTATTTTCATATAAGATTATAAAAGTACAGTTTATTTTTGAGATAATAAAATTTTTGTTAAAATTTTAATGAAAATTAACAATGTAGAATTATTACTTACACATAAAAAGCGATTACCAAAAAGATAATCGCCTTTTCCATAAACTGGTAATAATTAAAGATATTTTTTACACAAAACAAAATACACCATTGTTATTTACTTTTTTCCTTCTTTTTTGGATGATGAGAAAATTCCCAACACACCCTTAATTCCAACTGTCATCACAATATTATAGAAAAATGCCAGAAAACTCAACAGCAAAAGTGTTCCTGCCAGCGCTGCCAATATCATATAAAGATTAAATTCTCCATCATGATAAACAGTTCTGCGAAGCATGCCTTTCAATCCTGCCATTCCCATAAAAGCGCCCATTCCTACGCCTCCTAAAAGGTGCGCCCAAAAATGGAAATTTGCTAATTTTTGGCTGTAGAGTTGCGCTCCATTGGTAAGGATAGGCAACAGGAAATAAATAGCCGAGTAAAGTGTCATTGTTAAACCGACCAAAACTGCTACATGTACATGAGGACCAACTATCCATTGTGTGTTGTGCAAAATACGATTCAAGCCAAGGTCTGCCTGCAATATACCTGCAGGAACAGCAAGGGCAAAACCGGTAAGACCTCCTAACAGGAATTTTAGAGGATTAGTCATTTTCAAAGGTCTTGCTTGCCAAAGTGTTGCTATTACAATAAAGAAAGCCAATCCCTGAGTAATCAGTTCAAAAGCGGTGAGCATTTCGCCTGAAAAAATCTTTAAGAATGCCGGCTGTGCCTGGTCAGACATTAAATGGTGCGACCATACAAACCAAGAAACAATCATTTCGACTAATAATGCAGCCCTCGCCCATTTTTCCATAAAAATATTTTTACCTGTAATGAGCGAAGCCAATAGATACCACGTTCCAGCCACAAAAATCAAAACAAGACCATCGGCAATAAGGTCAAGCCCCCACCAGAACCAGTTTTTATACAATAACGCATCAATAGAGCTATTTTTGAGGTCATATCCCAAAACGTGCCCTACCATATACACTAAAATAAGTACTCCTGTAAATGTAATGATACCTGCATTAAGCATTGTATCAACAGTACCTCTTGCAATAGAGGCAACCGGAGTGGGAACAAAATAAGAGCCGTCCTCATTTCTGAGTCGTTTAAATCCGAGAGCCGAGCGTAACGCTCCTTTTGGCTGTTTCGGTTGCCCCTCCGGGTGATAAGCAATAGTTTTGAAGATATTAAATACATAAAGTAACGTTCCCACCATAACGAGCGCAATTCCCAATATGAAAAATATTCCTCCTACTACATTAAATTGTGAGAAATCGGCAGGAAGAGGCCAATAGAGTGTGTAAAGCGGCGAATAGTGAGACAGGAATCCGGCAAACCAAAAGATAAAAGTACCTGAGGCAATGAGCCACAATGTCCACCGCGCCATTTTGATGCTCCAAAGCGGCTTTTTCATAAGAAAGGGAACTAAAAACAAAAATGCTCCGAAAACAATCGAATATGACGAACCGAAAATACCTACTAATGGATGAGCAGTCATAATAGCAAAATATTGCTGGTCGTTTTCCATTGCAAGTGGAATATTAAGATTCGGAGCAAAAAGATGCGTGCGCATCAACATACCTTCAATTACAACGAAAAGGTAATATACCAAACCTACTACTACAAATTGAAGTGTTAATTTTTGTGTCGGAGACAATGATTGAGGTTTAAATAAACCCTTTTCTCCATTGATAAGTGTGTCAGTAAATTTCATCTTATACAAATTTTAAAGTGTTTTTTTAATCATTGTACAATTACAATGTCTTTTTTATACATATTATATCCTTTCGGTCCCGAATATTCGGTGGAGCGGATAGAAAAGACCCCCGCTTTTTCGAATTTCCAAAGGATGTCATTTATATGTCCGGGCAATACCTGCATTTGGAACAGCATAGAGTTGTCCTGACGGAATAGTCCAAAGCCATACGTCAAATCTTCGGATGTAACATAAAATGCTACCAAATCTCCTTTGTTGATATACAAAGTGTCTGAAGGAAGAATAAACTGATGGTCGCTGACGCTGATTTCAAATACCTTATCAGGCTTGTAATCGCTTCGGTTAAGGTCAATTGGCTTCCATGGAATAGTTGCGTGAGTTACAAGGTGCAAACTTACGCCAACTACAACCAACAGAGCCACAAAAGCATAGAAAAATGCCGGCTTGATAATGCTTGTTTTGCCGCTGCGGGTAACTCGATAACCGAACCACGCCATTAGCAGCAACACGGCAATCGCATACAGAGTGTATGCCATTGTTTGTCCATTCAGGACTGTTGTTGTATCTACCATATTCGTATCTTTTTGATTTTTATTAAAAAAATAAATATTCCCTTTTGATAAAAAATTTCTTTATTTTTTGCAAAATTAAAATCATATCAACAATAAAAGTGTAACACATGTTACATAATTGAAAATAATTAAAAATAATTAAACAAATTTTTATAAAGAGTTATTTATGCCTTAGTAAAAAAAGTTTTTCCTTCACAATACCATGATTTAAATCCCTTTGACTTTATCATGTCGATAATAGGCATTGGTTTAAAGGGTACGGTCAATTCCATTATTTCTCCGTTTTTCAACATGTTTATAAGTTGAATAATATCCTGCATCGGGCTGTCTCCCGAGTCTATAACCGGAGAGGCATCGTAGCACATTGTTATTTTATTTTCATCGAACCATTCGGGTTGAGGTTCCGTCCTATTTTCATTACAATTATTCTCTTCTGTATAACTGATTTCGTTTAATCCTGCCTCCTTTCGTAGGATTTGTATCATTTGTTCAGGAGAGATATCTGCCATTTGTGCTGCTTGCTGCAAAGTGGCAACTTTGGCAACAGTTCGCCTTATTGTCGGATTTTGTAATCTGGCAAAAGCAGGCGATAACTCCAACAATGTTTTTTCCAAAGCAGGATACGCATCAAGCAAAGCAACTATCTTTGTCTGAAAATTTATTTCCATAAAACAATGTAAATTATTATTTTCCTTAATTCTTAATTTTTAAATATAAGACAATAAACGTTTGTTGCCTTCAATATTGCGTAAATTCGTGATATCTTGAGTTGTTTCAATAATTCCAAGATACTCGTTGTCCTTGCTTCTGAGAGCAGTATATTCTATATAAATAAAACGTCCCTGAAAATTTGAGAGCCAAAATGCAGCCCTATTTTCTTTTCCGTTTTTAAAATCATTTATAATTTTTTCAACAACATGAACGCTCTGCGGAGGATGACACATACGCACGTCGCGCCCGATAATTGAGCGGTTGCGTTCAAATACGCGATTTGGACTGTGGGAAAAGAATTTTACCTTATCATTTTTATCTACAAAGGTGATATCAACAGGCAGGGTAACAAATAGTGTTTCAAGTTCTTTCATATCAAAACTGCCTGAAGAAAGTCGTATTGCATCACCCGAAAGTAAAATGGCTTCGACATCTTCCACCTTTTCGGGTTTCCACTCTGTTTGCGGATCGAAAAGGCAAAAGCCATAAACAGGTGTTTCTTTATAAATCCTGTACCAATCGGCTTCTGTAAGAGTGTCCAAACACATTGGAAATAATATCTCTTCTTCTTTGAGAATCATACCTTCAATGGCTTCAATCATAGGTTTGAATACCAAAGGAATAAGCGATTCCAATTCTTCTGTTGTAAGATTGCTTGCCAATGCCTCATGTGCTGCTTTAAGCAATTCGCGCGTTTGGTCGTGTTTGCCCCACATCACTGATGGCGGACCTGTTATTCCTGCCTTTTCCATATATGGGAAAAGCAAATTTTCCTTACGCTTGTAATGTTTGTCCACATCCGACAAATCGTTGAAAAGTCCGCGAATTTGCATCAGATACCTTTGATTATCCTCATCCTTGAAATTTTTAAAGTCATCGAATAATGCCTCCAGTTGCCAGAGGCGTGTCTCCAAACTCCTGTTTTCTTGCAAAAAGGTATCAACAGGATGACCGGAGGCAACGGCTTTTGCAGCAGAAGTATCAATTTTTCCATCAAGAATATCGGTATGAATGTCGCACAGTCGCAACACTTCTTCAATAGGAAGTCCTTCGGATATTAATTCTTGCTCTGCTCTTACCACTTCATCATAAGGAATCAACTTTAGCAGCTCGGTCAAACGTTTGCGTACCTGTTCGGGTGCTTCACCGCCGTGTAATTGCAAAATCATGTGTTTGAGCAACTCTATTCTTTGTTCCGAATTATCTATTAATTTACTCATTATATATGTTTTTTTAATTATAAAATACTTTTAAATAGTTTACAAAGGTATTGATAATAATAATAAAAAAAGTAACACATGAGACATAATTGGAAAATAATTAAACAATTTATAAAGAGTTATTTAAAACAATAGATAGTGTTATGCAAAGTATGCTATTTAGACAACCCCATAATTTATATAGAAAAATATCAAATCAGAGGCTTTCAAGTGATTAAATAGTTTCTTGGAAAAATAGCAAGTTTTCCTGAATGCTCTTTGAATTTGAAGCTTTAATTTTTACAAAAATAATTTTGTTTTTTTACACGTTTTTTGCCGTTTTTCTTTATCTTTGCACTTTGGCAACCGTGACTGTAAAAGGTGATTTTTATTGTTATATTACAAAAATACAACTTTATTTCCTGATTGCCAAATAATTATAACAGCATACTTTTTATAAAAATGTTGAAAAATAAAAAGTATTTTTGTATGATTTTTTTATTAATAATTAAAAAATTTAATTAATAATATTATTATATGACAGTTGCAGCGTTGCTTTCGGGGGGGGTAGATAGTTCGGTGGTTGTACATTTGCTTAATGAAAATGGCACTAAACCTGATTTGTTTTATATAAAAATCGGACGGAATGATGATGAACTTTTGCATTGTTCTTCAGAGGAAGATATGGAAATGGCAAAGGCAATTGCTAAAAGATATGGAAATAAATTAACCGAAATTGATTTACACAGGCAATATTGGGATACAGTTGTAGATTATACTATCCGAAAAGTGCGTTCAGGACTAACACCCAACCCCGATGTGATGTGCAATAAACTGATAAAATTCGGGGTTTTTGAGCAGTGCGCAGGCAAAAATTACGACAAAACAGCAACAGGGCATTATGCCACAACTACAGAAATTGACAATAAAATTTTTCTCTCAACAGCAAAAGACACTTTAAAAGACCAGACCGATTTTTTAGCGCAAATTGATACTTTGCAGGTGCAAAAATTGATATTTCCTATAGGAAATTTAATGAAATCACAAGTGCGTCAAATTGCAACAAAAGTCAATTTGCCTTCATCAAAACGCCCTGACAGTCAAGGTATTTGTTTTTTGGGAAAAGTAAATTACAATGATTTTATTAGGCGTTATTTGGGGGAGAACCCAGGCCCGATTGTTGAATTTGAAACAGGACGTATTTTGGGACATCACAAGGGTTATTGGTTTCATACCGTTGGGCAGCGAAAAGGACTTTGCCTTTCGGGAGGACCTTGGTATGTGGTAAAAAAAGATATTGAGGCAAATATTATTTACACCTCAAAAGGATATGGTGTTTCAACGCAATACGGAACGGAATTTACAGTATGTGATTTTAATTTTATTGCCGAACAAGCAGCGTGGGCGCAAAGTAAAGAGCCGAAAGAAATTACCTTTAAAATACGTCATACTCCAGAATTTACCGAAGGTACTGTTCAATATCTAAATAACAACCGCTTTTTAGTTAAATCGCAAAAGCCGCTTCAAGGCATTAGTGCCGGACAATTCGGCGTAATTTACGACAAAGAACATAAAATTTGTTACGGCAGTGGAGAAATCTCTACTACACCCTGATTCTCAAAACCTCAATCAATCAATATAGCATATTTTTTGTCTATTTTTTCAAAAATATTATACCTTTGCAGTGTTAAACTTAAAGAAAAAATATGAAATCACAAATTAAAATTATTGTTTTATTACTTATTTTGTTTTTAAGTGGTAATTTATTCGGCAACCCATTTACCTCTTATAAAATGGAAATTACTCAAAATTCTATCAATAATTTTTCCGTAAAACTTGATATAACCTTGCAGGATAATTATTGCAGCGATGACACTGTTATTATTAAGTTTGGCGGTTTGTTTTCCAATGGAGATGATGAAGAAGAACCCTTTGACGCTGTTTCAAACCTTACAATTAAATCAAAACAAAACATTCCATTCGTTTTCGACAAAGAAAATTCAAAAATAAAAATATGTAAACAGGATATAAAAAACAATAAAATTTCTTTGGAATATGCTTTTGCCATTATTTTAAGTATGAGTCGCGATGAAGTAGTAACTTTATTTTATAATGGAATGGAAAAGCCGCTGCCAGTTGTGCAGAATATTGACAGCGTTTATTTTTCTGCCAAAATTAAAACACTGAAAATTTTATCTGTTTGTCAAATAATAACGGCGAATACACAGATATAAACGAAGTATCACTATGTTTTGTTGATACTGCACGCTCTATTCAGAAACATTTTGAAACAAAATTTTGTACAATAAATGTTTTTGTAAGCGACACAACTTTAACCGACAGTATTTTGAACAGATTGGGTAAAAAAACTACAGGATTGTTTGAATTACTTTACAACTAATATTAGCCCATACCGATTAAAAAATCTTAATGTTATTGAATGTGATAACGGATGGGGGTCTGTGTGCATAGGCGGTATTGCCTGCGTTAATAAATCTGATTTTAGAACCTACATAATGTTTCACGAAATTACTCACGCATGGATTGGCGGACAGGTTAAAATAAAAGATAACAGTAAGGGCGAATTTTTGCTAAAAGAGAGTTTGAATGAATATTTAATGACGCAGTTTTTAAGATATGAGGAAGGTGACAGTTTGTATCAGGTTCAAATAAAAAATTATACCGATAATTATGACAAATATTTATCTAAAAATGAGGATAAATCTATTTGGAATATTACTAAATATGCAGCCAGCACTCATCCGATTATTATGTATAAACAGGTAATTTTACTTGATGAACTGGCACAAAAAGTTGGTTATGATGAGTTAAACTCTGTAATATTTGATTTCCTAAGAAAAACCATGGGACAAAAGATAGAAGCAACACAATTTTTAAATGTCCTAAAAGATAATTTTGGGCAACCTGCCATTGATTATTGTGAAAAAATATAGGTTAGACAGCACTAAAATTGCTGTTTGCCACAACAAACGAATTTATCGGAACAAAGTGCTTAAGGACATTGCCAAACGCGGTAAAAGCACAATGGGGTGGCTCTACGGTTTCAAATTACACCTTATCTGTAATGACAAAGGCGAACTGTTATCATTCTGTCTAACAAAAGGTAATATAGATGACCGAGACCCGAACACATTAATGTTTCTCACAAAAAAACTCTTTGGTAAACTCTTCGCTGACAAAGGATATATCTCTCAACCGCTGTTCGAAATGCTTTTCGACAATGGTATTCACTTAGTTACAG
>Ga0123357_10004016_pt1 | contig 17116 bp, 13 predicted proteins | sample TergutEmb28metaG_FD_89873 | JGI IMG/M metagenome (GOLD analysis project Ga0123357, IMG submission 89873) | Embiratermes neotenicus P4 segment gut microbial communities from Petit-Saut dam, French Guiana - Emb289 P4 | ecosystem: Host-associated > Arthropoda: Insects > Digestive system > Gut ... | reverse complement strand
GAAAAAAAAAGGAGAGAGAGTGTGTCCCTGTGTGTATATATGAGAGAGTGTGTGTGTGTGTGTGTGTGTGTGTGTGTGTGTGTGTGTGTGTGTGTAGTGTTTATGTACGGGTGTGCATATGTATTAAGGCATATATATTTGTATAAAAAAGGGACCAGTTCCCAAGGGATCCGTGGATACATTTCTGTAATGGTTAACTTGAAGTTTGCTTATTTTTTTAATTAAATAAGTAATGTTTTGTTAAAAATAATCGCGGAACTTCTTTAATTGGCAACGTGTTTATTTCGTATGACTGTTTAAATATCTAATTAAGAAACCCCCTGTACCTACGAACCGAGCGACACTCGGTTTAATTAAAGTAAAACCACGCAATGCATTGCCATGTGTGTTACCAGTACGTATTGGTATCTATCTAAAGTCGGTTCTGAGATACAGACTTCCAATTTCCAATACCTACCTCCCGGATACTATATATTCACGTTAGCATTGATGTGAGGATCCGTGGTTATTTTTCGAAACTAAAAGGAGTGCAAGCAAAACAGTTGCCGGTAACCGCGCTGCAGACACTGCCGTCCATTCCACAGCACCAGTCTGAGGATTACGACATTATTTCACCTGGCCAAGACGGAAGCCCTGCGTTTTACCGTATTTTCCTGTCACCAGACTTCACGCACCCTCTGAAAACACGACAACGGAGAGGCTTGTGGTGTAGATAGAGAGTAATATTAAAATATTTTTGTAACATTTGGATCTATTTTGAAATATTTGAATATATTTAATAGCAGTACTTTGGTTACGCTATGGTACAGAATGGCAGAGAAGATAACACTAAAACAGTCTCTACACATGTGAAGATCGAGGAGGACCCTGGGAAATATGACACAAGTAAGTCACGTTGGAATACACTAGACCAGCGTTTCCCAAACTTCTCTGCTCGCGGACCCCTCTTGACTTCAAAAAATAACCTCGCATCCTCACTCATTGCTCACGTAAGTATAGACTGTCCGGATGACGATATCCAAAATTAACAATCAATATATCAGAACTGATACTAGATAGACACCAATACATACCGGTAGCAGACGTAACAATGCATTGCATGATTTGACCTCAATTAAAGTGACTGTCGCTCGGTTCGTAGGTACAGGGGGTTTCTTAATTAGATATTCTAAAGGTCATACGAAATAAACACATTGCCAATTAAAGAAGTTCTGCGATTATTTTTAACAAAACATTATTTAATTAATTAAAAAATAGGTAAACTTGGGAACCGGTCACACTTTGGGAACCGCTGCGCTACACTGCATACGTAGTGAAACACACACACACACACACATATATATATATATATATATACATATATATATATAAAGCAGTAACACGAAATGTATTTTGAGAACACCGATTCATGAAGCATGTCTGAGGATTAGCATCATTGGCAGTCAGCAGACAGACATCGTTACAAGATCGCTACAGCAAGATCGACAAGTTCTGTTTTGAGGGCTGTGTTGAAACTTTCGGCACGGGCTGTATTCGTCCTACTGTCGTTAGATAAGGAATGTTCCCAATCAGTCAGAGTGTCCATTTGTTGCAGTGTCCGGTCCATACTGGGGCACTGCTGCAGCAGATCATACGTGGCAGCACAAGGCAGTAAGGCAAGCGCCAGTAACAGGCGCCAAATGTGTCTTCTTCCACCGTCACGTGCTTCAAACAATATCCTTAAAGGTAAGATTTATCGCCAGTCTCTTCTTCCCTTCCTCTCTCTCTCTCTCTCTCTCTCCAACCTTCTGCTTTTTATTTCTTGTTCCCTCATCTCTCACACAGGAATTTATACAACTTTTATCGGATTCTGCTTTCTGCCTCTGCATGGTATCGCTTACTGTGTTTTGCCCATACAGCCCAGCGATGTACTGCGGTGCAATTCCTCTCGCTTCCCCCCGCCATCATTTCACCAACTACCCATCTCTTTATTCCTTGTTATACTTAAGTGAAATGATATTCGATCCCAGTCAAGGAAGTTAGAACTGGAGGGGAAACTAATGCGACAAAGTAAAGCACGCAGCATAGCTCCACTTTATTGGCAAGAATACAGACATTATTGGTGTACTGGTACAATTAGTTACCTTTAAATTAATTAACTCCATGAAGCACAAACCCTTTTGAGAAGCTACTAGTTCCGGAGATAATTGAAAATATTCCCCGAATTTTATGGAACCTGAAGGTACATTCGTACACTCACAAAAGCCTGCCATTTGTTCCTGTCTTGAGCCAAATACATCAATCCACATCTTCGCATTGTATATATATATATATATATATATATATATATAAGATTCATATTAATATTAGTCTCCCGTCTACGCCTAGGTTTACCAAGTGGTTATCTTTCCCTCAGGTTTTTCCACCAACACTCCGTACGCATTTCTCGCCATGCTCTTCCGTATTGCATGTCACATTCGTCTCTCATCCGCCGTATCTGACCAACCAAATGAAGTGTATCTGAGGCACAAACAGTGAAGCTGTTTGGTGTGTATGAGGCACTCAAGTACTTCAAATCGTTGGTGTAGGCATTTTGTCTGGAATACGCTGACGTACAATCAATAGGTTTATTTATTTGGCGGCCAGGCCGATCATTTGCGAAAATAATGCGAATGTTTACACACGAACATCCAGGAAGGAGGAAGCTTCATGACAAAACCTCACTTTCTACAGACCTGGTGCGTAACCGACGTGCCGTGCGGTATCGAATCGAGCAATGGTTATGTAATATCAAATAGGCAAATTGATATTTTAGGAATGAAAATACGTGTTCCTCACACCCACCCAAACACACACAAAAAATTAAATAAAAAAAAACGGGAGGGAGGTTTCCATGAAGTCGTTGTTAACCCGACGGGGCAGAGTTACGTGACGTTTGGTAGCAGCAGCACTAACCGACATTTTGAACAGACAAGGACCGAAGAACTGGTGATATTACTACTTTGCGCGAATTTTATGTTTCATTCAAAAACTAACTAAAGAACCAACTAACGAAGCGACTGTTTAACTAACTAACTGACTCAACTAATTGACTGTTAACTACCTAACTGACTGACTGTCAAGTAACTTTTAACTAACCAACCAACTAACTGACTGTTAACTAACTACATGGAGCAGAATCCTTCTTGACAAGCCAACAGGTCCTAGCTAGCTATGCAATTCCTCACAATTTATAGAACCCAAAAGTTCATTACCACATTCATAAGAGCCTCACACCTGTCCCTGTCTTGAGACAGATCAATCTACGCGATACCCCCAAACCCATTTCTTGAAGATCTATTTTAATATTATCCCTTCACTTTCGCCGTTCAGTTATCTATATTACTTCGAGTTTGCAGCGAAACCGCGCATGTCCGATGTGTTAGGCGAGCCCCAAAAGTTTGACGCCCGCTGCAGCGCAGACGGATCTTCCAAATTGAGGAGACGCACGACAACACACTGCGGCTGCAGTGTGTGTCCAGATCCTCTGCACTGGGGTCAGCTATTCAGAATATTTAAATGCTAATACAAACCAAATCTCCTGCCCCTCGCCGAATGCCAAACACCAGTTAATTCCGCGGGGAAGTGCCATTTGTGTTACGGCTTCACACTTGGCACGGCCCTCCATGTCTGCTCTACACGTGAACACACACGTACTACCAGAAGCCGAATTCGCGTGACTGGCACATTGTCACACCTGTTTCATTTCGAAATGTCTCGGTTTAGTCACTAACCAGTGACAACATACATCCTGACAGGTTTCTCGTAGTGGCCCTCCATCTCCTAACCTCAACCCGGAACAGCATAAACCCATTATGAAGCTTATCTTGCACTGTTAACCTTTTGCACAAGAAAACCAAGAAACATCTAAGACATCCATCAACACGGCAGTCTTCAGCTATGCTACCGTCAGCTATATCACACTTAGGTTTCGTCGCTGAATGTTAGCTGTTGCTTTTGATTCACTGATCATCTACGCTTTATACAGCGAAACCTGTACTAAACGGAACACGGATAGAGCGTAATCCTGTATTTAACGCAAAACTTTCACAGTGCCAGGGATCCAAACTTCAAGTTACTGTATCAACAGAACCTGCCTGCAACGGAAAAAAAGCCGGTCCCTTGCAGTTCCGTTTCAGACAGGTTCCACTGTACCTTACTCAAGTACAATAAGAGGTTTCTACGTTCTACCATACTCACAGGCCAAATATAAAAATCCCACATCACCTCGGTACGTACAGACAATGATGGACAATGATGTTGACGCCGACGACGGTTATACTGATGATGATGATAACAATAATGATATTATTAAGTGCAAACCGTTTATCATGGGAAACGTATTGCAACCATAAAATAGCCGTAACACTACCCACCCTAGAAACATAAATTGTCCCAAGCACGTAGCTGTAAATGCCCTGTACAAAGGCGACAGTAAATAATGACAATACAATGACAAAAACTAACTCCGTGGAACAGAGTCCTTCCTAAGAAGCTGACAGTCAAGAAATGCTCCGAATTATGGAAGCCGAAGGTTCCTCAACGCATTTGCAAACGTCCGCCCTCTGTTCCCATACTGAGCCAGAGCAATCCAGTCCATGCCCCGATCCCAGTCTTAAATCCATTTTAATATTATCCTTCCATCTAATTCTAAGTCTTCCAAGTGGCTTCCTTCCATCAACTCTAGACACCACAACTCTTTATGTACTTATCATGTTCTCCATACGTGCTACATACCCCGCCCATAACATTATTCTTGATTTGATCAACCGAATAATATTTGGTAAGGAGTACAGCTCATACACTAATAATCATTATAACACGCTAACAATTCCTTGATATCAAATACCGGCAAACCAACCTAATGAGTGACCGTGAACAGTAATAAGATTCAAGCTCAGGAAATATCAACCACATTTCACTGCACTTCACACTATCATAACCCAAATCCTTAATATAAATTATATTTTCCCTGCATCACCATCTCGTTCTTGCGATCGGCTGTTTTCCAACAGTTTGCTCCATGAAAATTATACAGTCTACACATTTCCCTTCACTCCCACTACCAACGCCATGGATAAAGTCATATTTTAGAAGTTAACAGTTGCTTAGTTATTAAAGAAATCCCGCTCCTTTCTACGAACTTCGTGGTGCATTACTGTGAGCGCCACAGCGACTGCGCTGGGGACTTGACAACCGACGAACTGTTCAATTCTGGCTGTGGCAAGAAATTTATCTCTTTATCGGCTAGGAGGTCCAACCAGCCTCAAATTCAGTGGCTACCGGCCGCTCTTTCGCCGGTGGTAAAACGGCCGAAGCGTGAAGCGGACCTTTCGCCTCTATCTGTTGCCGAGTTTAAGAATGAGTGAAGCTGTACCTTCTTTTCCTCCCTGCGTCTTCACGATGTGCATAAGAACATGACATCTGACGTAATGGAATATTTCTTAGATTGGAACAAGAAAATTGGGCAGATGTTTGTGGTAGAGCTAGTATTTGGAGAGCATTGAGAAGCTTCGATCTGGAGCGATGGATTTAGCAGCTGCGGAAACAAATAATAAATATCAGAAAGGCTTTACGATGTCGGAAAGAGCAGTTTCTTCGATTTGGCCTGTCTGGCTGCTGCCATAAGATTTACAGTCCGATGTAATTGAATATTGAAAATGTTGACGTGTATAGAAAGTTAGGTTATGTTGCCGCAGCGGTCGAAACGTTATATGCGTCTGTTTGTGTGTGCGTGCGCATGTGCGTGCACTTTTACATCGGCTTCCATATAAAACTTTACTCTCCCCCTTCGATTTTTAAAGTGATCCACAAGATGAAAGTACCAAATTGCCTTTGAAGGTCTACACACAGAACACCATTCGTCATCAAGAACTCAAACTGTAAACAACATGCCTCTTGTTTTCAAATCTATAAGACGGCCACAGCCAGACACATCTTACGTTAATTGCCACATTAATATATTTAACAGAATAATAGACGAGTGACTGGAGGAATTCGGTCCAGAGAAGAAAATATGATTTCCCAAATGAGTCCACAGCTTCAATTTGTGACGTCACGTGACGCAACGAAATTGTTCTATGTTAATTTATTGCAGATAAATGTCTATATTTGCCGACAGCAATCGTTGGCTCTGAGGCCACGTAAATATAATATTAAAAAGACATGTAGGATATATACTATGGACAGAACAAAACTGCCTTATGATAAAGTTCTTTAGAGGATTTACGAACCGATCAAGCTGCTGTGCCGTCCAGGCCGTAAGTCTGAAGCCTATCCGTCGGTGGGATCGCGGGTTCGGATCCAGCTGAGAGCATGGATGTTTGTCTTTTGTGTTCCGTTGTGTGTCGTGGAGGTGGCGGCCTCTGTGACGAAATGATCGTTCGTTCATGGGAGTCCTAGATCCATAGACCTCAACAATATGGCGGCCTAGGCCCGAATTGGGCTGTGGCCGCACAGAAAATATGAAAAAAAAAAAGGATGTGGAATGTCAGGTTCCCTGTAAGCAGAATGTCCACTGACCAGGTGTGGAACTGTTTACTGCAGGCCAACATTATGGCCTCCTATTGTGCGAATACATCAGGATATGGGATTAGCCTCGGACAGTCGCCAAGCGGTGTACCTCCAGCGCACAGGTTTGGCGTGTCTTACAACCTCAGGCAGTAAAGTGCAGCATGTTACAGAACATGGTGGGACACGTGACATGTGTGGCGAAACAGAATAATACAGACTTATGTAATTGTAGTAGCACGCACAGAAGAAATACACGTCCCTGACGGATTAATGCCAAGACAAACTTTCCAGACACCGTGTGAATTTGGAGATTGGTTAAATTGCTGCAAAAGACGACCACACATGAACACAGCAATGAAATAAGATTAGCATCTTCTGCTATATGACGTCAGGTAATGTGGCAGGTAGAGGCCAACATTCAGGGAAATCAGCTGACTCAAGGGGCAGGCAGTCCTCACAAACTACACGGCGTCACACTCCAGAAAAAGGTAATATTTATGTTCACCAACGAAATAAAATAAATTCCTCAGAACTGCGCTCTTCCGGGGTATTACGCAGCGAGTAGTGTTTGGTTGCTTACCGACGTTTCAGTACAACCTATCGGGCCCATTATTGACCTTCGACGATAGAATGACAGGTTGTTCCGAAACGTCGATAAGGAAGGTCACTACTCGCTGCGCAGTTCTAATGCACTTCGCGGCGAAAGCTTGAAATTACTCGAGTAAAATCTTACACGACAATATACTTTCACATTTGGAAGGGTAGATTAATTTGTTGAGCAGCTTAGACGATACCGAGCTTTCGAGACAGACTATATATTATGGCTTCGGCTGTTTAGTGTACGGCCTACTGTAACAAACAGTTCGTGGTCAAATGTATGAAATTAAGTTTTCTTTCGAATAACGATAAACATAAACCGCACGCGCGCGCGCACACACACACACACACACACACACACACACACACGGAGCACTCACGCAGGTGCAAATAATCCTTCAATAGAGTTTAATTTTCGGGGAAGAAATTCGTCTCCATCAAATGCATCACACAACTCAATTAGCTAATAGATCTTTACGCAGTAGGACAATACAAGGGATTCTATAGGTGAAGAAACGGGTACTTAGCTAATCTATCGTACACTGGAATAAAAAACAGCCTTTCATCTTACTAAGAGCATGCAAAAATAAACCTTATAGTTTAACTGCCTGTCGTCCTCTTTGTATCAGTTCCGTACCTCACAAAAGAATGGAGCTGGGACTTTATTACAGGAAAGATTACCATTATATCAGTACAGTAAACCTACGTAACACCACGCTGCCATCTGTAGGGTCGATTGAAAGTAATTTCTAGTTTGTGCCGGTTCCGTTGGTTCCGTTGGTTCCGCTGCGTTGGGCCATTATGAAACGATGAAAACTGGATGGAACAATGAAAGATGGATTACGTAGAATACAACGCTGTACTCACCTGTTCCATTATCTGTGTTGTGCATGACCCTCCCTCCTCCTTCACCCCCGCCGCGCCACCTTTCTCAAGCGCCTGCGGAGCTCACAAAGGCAGCACCAACATTGCTCACCGGGCCATCCAAACCTGCATGCAGAAGTCATAGCTGTCACGGACATCACCTATGGCTCAGTCCAAGTACACTGGGCTCACGGCAACTACAGGCATAAGGGAGGTACAGGACTGCGCATGCGTACTGTGCCTGCTGTGACGTCATCCTAGCTTCTAGATACACTGAGCTAGCTGTATATTTTTTCCCCAGATGCGACCTTCGCGACTCTGCACATCAAACTGAAATATTACAATGCATTTATTGTTGTGAGTTTAGTCACACAGAAGGGGAATAAGAAATGTGCCTTTCTGTATTTCGTTAAATATAGCTATGCCAAGTAGGATATTCCCCTAACACAAACACAAACATGCGTATGTATGTGTGCATATATATATATATATATATATATATATATATATAAACACACATAAAGGTGCACATGTTTTTTCAAAAAACTAGGAGCCACCTCAAAATTCCAGGTGCCAGAAGGGTGAAACGAACCAAGTTACACAATAAACACCCACAAGTATTTTGCGCCATCGCGAGACCTGGTGCACGGAATTTGTGTACCGCAATACGAAGCTACTTAGATCAAATTGTTCTCCAGTATCCTGCTCCCTTTCACCTTGATTCCAATTCCTTCCCTTCAACACAGATATCAAATTTCGTGCCGTTTCATGTATGGTCTATACAGAATGGGGTGTGAAATTTGTGTCAGGAACCCAAAGGGAGGGCACAGACTTAGAAAGAGGGAGAGGCGAGTGATGGGAGAATTTCTGGACCTAAGAGACAGAAAGTAAACAGCAAGTTGGTGAAATATTTTTAAGGAGTGGCTTTATGTTTTGAATATTAAAATATATTATTAGAGTGATAACATTAATCTAAAACAGAGTTAACACAAAAATTGCATTCGGCCTGAACAGTCAATTTTTTTTTTGTAGAGGGCATCCCGTTGTGTTATAGAATTAAAAGACAACACTATATTTATTTTAAGTCTAACAAAACAATATTTTATTTACATTATTGGCTACTAGTTTCGGTCATTAGATCATCATCATCAGTAGCATCATCATCATCATCATCATCATCATCATCAGGCCATCCGTACATAAAATTTAAAACGCGTTACTTGTAGTGCACATTAAATTCAATTTATGTAACCTGTTTTGACTTTTATGTGTGGATGGCCTGATGATGATGATCTAATGACCGAAACTAGTAATCAATAAGGTAAATAAAATATTGATTGCTTTAGAATGAAAATAAGTTTATTGTTGTCTTTCTACACAATTTACTTAACGTGTTTCGCACAGTCCTCACAATAAACAGCAATTATATCCCGACTGGGGTTTCTAATAGACGTACATTTTTTTCTCTGTGAGGTACGAACTGAATCATTACGTGTAACTTTAAGAGTCAGTTTAATCTTGAACGGCTTTGTTCGACGTACTGCAGTAGGCACGGGATATGTACAAAAGAATACAAGATTTTAACCGAGGAGTGGGCGGTGAGGTGAATCGACGTGGCTAATGTGGTCAAATTATGGGCGTGGAATTTATTTACTAGTTCTGGGACTGTGGAGACATAAAGATGGGGTGTGTGGATGTGGGTGTGAGTGAATAAAGGCCCTTTTCAATTGCGTTCAGTCGTCTGCTTCGATCATACTCCTCCTTCAGTACAACGTTCATGGATTTGCCTTTCCTTATCGAGCAAAAAATTCAGCAGTACGCAGGAAAACCAGCATCATTACCACACAGCACCACATTTCAAAACTTTCCAGGTATTTCTGATCAACTTTCCGAAGTGTCCAAGTTTCGGCACCACACAAAGTTATGCCCCACGTGTAGCTTTTCACTAATTTCTTCCTTAAATGTCAGCTCAATTTGCTGGTGAAAAGAGCATCCTGTTGGATGTTGTTCTTGCCATGGCAATTTTGGCTTTAATTTGACGTGTACATTTTGCATTATACGTTATCAGGCTACACAAACAGTTGAAATATTCCACATTCTATAGTTTTTTTGAACCTCCATATTCTGTACTGAAGATGGTCATTAGACATACATTTATTACATAAAATCCCAAATAACTGCAATTTTGCCACAAACAAAATACATGTTCTACGAATTTCACATTTCCCTTAATGTTTCGACTTAAAAAATCCTTCTTCATGGAGACTCACAAAGTAAAACAGAATCTACATTAGTTTTTCATTTGCGTTCTTGTAGTAGCAGATTACTTTTTCCTGTTGGAATTTAACAACTTTATAGCGTACACATTCCGTGCATTAGACATATATCTGTTAGTTTATACATAATTCCCGCTAATCTCATGTTTTTGTGACAAAAGAAATATATGTTGTGCTAGTTGTACATTGTCCTGCAAGGGTTGGCTGTTTTTCTTTGTGTGAGTCTCATAAGAACAGGACTGATTTCAGTCGAAAAAGACAGGGGAATGTAAAGTTAAAAAAAAAAAAACATAGTTCGTTTGTCACAAAAACTGTAGTTTGTTGGAATTATATGTGATAAACGAAACAGCTGTGCAATTTCCTTATCTCCAAACTACGTTTGCGAGAAGGACGAGGGGGCACTGCGTGGGAAACTTCATAGTCACAAAATTTTCTGTTTACCTGTAACACACACAGTCGCTCTAACAACCTCTCATTCTCCACTTTTCCGCCCATATTTCTTTTTATTTTAGACTTCGAGGCATTAAGCAAATTGCTATGGATAATATTTAGAGGAATAATGAGGTTTGCAGCACCTTATTCCCTTCTTGCGCGCTCTATGTAACGCATCTTTAGGTCCTACTGTATAATAATGACGGCGATAAGGAGTATCTGTGCACTTTCGTGTCTTCCCCCTTCGTGGAAAGGGCTGACGGCCCTTCTAAATGAAGTCAATAGAGCACGGCTGTTAAGGCAGTCAGCGCCACCCAGCTACGCCTGCCTGCGAGAGATCCCACGTCTGTCAGATTTGTACAGACCAGAGGTTCCTAACTTCTAGGAGTTCGTTGAGCATCCGGATATTATGCTGTTCTCTGCGGGACAAGAATTAAAAATTTATTTTTACTTTACCATGAGAACCAAGAAAGTTACTACCAGTGGAAAATATCATAATACATACTATGGACCCGGCAGGACGGGTAAAGTTTGTACAAAACAATGTGAGGAAGATGCAAAATTGTTAAAGTTCTACAAAGTAACTAAATTTCTTCTTGGAATTGGAAAAATACCGACATAATTTGACTTCAGTAGAGGAATATCTTTGTCCAGATCGCAGAACGTCCCGGGGGAGCACAGTTTAGGAGTTAAAGTAGGGATCAGTGTTTCCCAACCTTTGTTCCACGGAGGGACCCCTAAAATAATTTTTCGTATGCTGAGGAAACATGACAACGTTTACAGATCAGAAAAGAATGAGGCGGTTGGTAACGTATGGAAATTACTCCAGTAACGTCAACTGCCGCACAAAAATTACCTTCATATTTCGAGAGATATTCACAATTTCTCGGGACATTTCAAAGTATTTCAAGTGTTTTTACCACAATATCTAACGAAACCCCTAACGCTACTCAGCGGAACCCCTGTTGGGAGACAGTGGTGTACACCAACATACCGGCGAATTATTCACATCAGAGACAGGGAATATCGGATTCTTTTGTGAGTTGGCGAAATTCTGATGGCACAATATTCGTCACTGGAAACAAGAGTAAAGACAAAGGTCTCAGTGTAAACACCATAAAGACATGGAGGGAAGTGGAGGTGTAACGTCACTCATTGTTATGACCATAATCCGTGCATTAATCGAGTATATGTAAGCCCGATAGTGATGTCAACAATTTTTCAGGTGAGACATCCCCGTTGTGTTCAATTATCAATAGAATATATACAACTGCATGGTCTAACACAACATTTTATTAACTAATTACAATTAAAATACAATTAAATTATTAAAACAGCAACATGTTTCGGCTCCTCTTATAGAGCCATCGTCAGCGTGAGCCCTAAAAAGTGTTACATACAATTAGCAATGCTTTATATAGTACGAGATCTCGTATTGCACGTTATTAATATATATTGTGAATTATAAATAAATGTAATTTCAAATGTTAACATAGCAAAGGTAATAAGGTTAAAAGTTGTAAGTAATAAAATTTAAAATGTAGGGAGAAAAATAGTTTTTAGAATCGCAAGTTGTGGTATTAATGAAGAAAGATTTTATCCAAATTTATGGATGTAATATCGTGGGGGTTTCTCTTCATCGGTGTAAATTGCGCATCTTTTGTGCGGAGTAGTAGTTTATACACACAATGACATCCTGCCAAACCGAACGGCGTACATCAGTTCTGTGTAATTTTTCCTACGTGTTTTTGTCAGAATAAATACTCTGGACTGTCGGGCATCAATGAATGTTTTATGATCCAACATCTGCTGGTATTAGTGTTATATGTACACACACACACACACACACACACACACACACACGTACATGTCTTGAAGAACTAATTTCATGTGATATATTTTCAGAGGGCCCTTTATCAGAACTATACGTGGGTAACACGGCTGTTTTTATATACTGCGAACTCACCGACAGAATGGCGAAGCACCAGCTACACCACAACGCGTTTAACAGAGTTACATCAACTACTACGAGTAGCACTTTGCACACCAATTGTAGGCAGGTTTGATCTTGCAGCCACATGATATATAACAAGAAGTCAAAGCTCAAAATGAGATACATTCAGACTACAGGGATTGAATGTGAAATATTTTCTATTTAATTAGTACACTAAAAGCAACACAAAACAATGACAGTTTACTCTTTACAGGATTAGCTTTGGAAATTTAACTTATTTTTATGTAACAAATTGACATTAAAACCAAGACGGGACAATTACTTTGGTAAATACGTGAAATGCACTGGCGAGGGCAACTTCATTGTAGGGTTAATAGTTCACTGTCTTTAGGCCTATGCCGAATTTGATGAAGCCATATTTCAAAGACCACTACATACATACATACATACACATTCCATGTATCCATTAGAATGTCACAAAGACAGCAGGCTGTGTATCGTGTCATAAATACACAAACGTACAAATTCACGGTGTAAAATACTACAAACTTTTACAAACACATTATTATAAATCATCTTCACACATAAAAAATTAATTTACAGGGTAAAAGGTGTGTCTGTGTATGTATGAATGTATGCATGTATGTATGTATGTGTGCATGTGTGTGCGTATGTAGGTATGTATTTTCTCAAGACTGCTGTAAATGACGCTTAATATGAAAAGCCGACGACCTTCATATCCTCTACATATTCCATAACAAGCCGTTTGTTGAACTGCTAGGGTATTCCCTACATAATACAGGGCGTTTCTACAGAGCGCAGACGCAAAATTGTAACTAAACAAACAGAAGCAATACGCTCGAAATGTCGCGTAGCCCATTTCTTACTTGCACGCCTGAGTGGGCCAAAATGTGGGCCACATATATTAGCTGAGTAAAAGTACCACTTCTGAAATGTCACTCAGCCCACTTCCAGTGCGCATGTGTTAGTGGGCAGTACAACCACACACAGTAGCTAAGGAAACACAACGGTGAGAAATGCAGACTGCCTGAAAGCAGGCGTGAATGAGCTGTTTACTGCATATTGATGCTTCTCAATCTGTTTTAGCTCACGGAACCCTAAACAAAGCTATACAGCTTACTGAGGAACTCCTACTTGTTCACAGTAAGTTAAATATAAAATTAGATAACCGGATTTATTTATCTTCTATATACATCAGATGTAAGCAATCAACGACTAACCGCAGACTGATGGCCACCCTGATGGTTTTGCCTTACACATTGACTGTCTACGTATGTCGAGCTGTGCTGACTGGCTTCACTACAGAACCAGTAAGCCACAGGACTGAAGCAGCGATGGATTGACTACGTGTTATCAGCGATGGAATGATTAGTGTCGAATGTCGCCACACTAATTTCAGTTCGTACATAAAAATTGAGCACCGCCAATAAACCTCTTGGGCCATTACGCATTTTCGTCTCTCTGAACCCCTGACCCCCATTTCGAGGAATCTATTTTTAGAAAAAAATTATGTACATCACAAAGGCTGCGTGAACACGACAAGTGTCACTGTCCTTATGACGCAACCGCGAAGCGAATTAAGCGTCGGACAGACTTGACGGCAGAAACGTACGACCCTTCCGCCACAGCCGCGCTCTTACTGCCAATATAAACTGAGCCAGAAGAAGAATGGCAAAGAGGATAAAGCAGTTGCAACTAATCACCACGTCTCTGCGTCCTGTCTCCATTTCAGAATGCAAAAGCGGCAGGCGTCATTCTTCATATCTGCCTCATTCTATAGGTTTCCTATGTAGATGGATTTAAATAGAAAATTACTTCAAATGGCAATTAATCTCTGACATTAATGTACACAATCAAGGAAAATTTTCTATCGTCTGTATTCAAGCCGCTAGTGTTCTTTTGTTCCATTCAGATGCTGAATCCTTTCGGAAGCACGGGAATCACAAAGCAGTGTCATCTGCTTCGTCCTTTCGTTTCCTGCTACAGATTCCCACCGGTCATAATGACAGATTATAAAATTAGAGGGAAACTGCAGCTTTACACCCTTGAATCTCGCGTGCTATGGAGACAAGTGGCCAAGCTATACACACAGTGTCACATGTTTTGTATGGCTCTCAGATTTCATTGGCGGTAGTCTCGTACTGTGATGTGTGCGGTAATAACACAGTGTCTGACAGGTATCAACGTATCGGAGCAATATCCTGCTCCTGTCTTCAGATTTGAACTTCACAACTCGGCGTCATAACCCAGAAAACTACAGTATTTCACAGTTAACTACAATGACCAGAGTTCGGATTGAAACTCTAATCGTCGTTCATCTCGCCAGGAATTTCTGACCCTCTATGGCGGTTGTTACAAGTACTTACTGCAGCTGAATGTGTGGGAAAAGGAGTTTGCACATTATATCATATGATTTTATGTACAAAAACTCAAGAACTTAGAAAGTATTTGATTGTACGCATGCGTGGGTGGGAAGAGGTGTGAATTTTTATACTTTTAAGCAGATAAGATGGAAGTGTAAATAATTTAATAAATTTTAAAATGATTCAGATGAAATGTTAAATGAACTGGGCGGATATACAGCATTATTAAGAACGTCAACAGAAGGAAGAAAAGAGAAAAGAAGAGAACAGGACAGGACAGAAGAGAGGAAAACAGAAGAGAGCAGAAGAGAATACAGAACATAACACAGGGTAACAAAGAGAACATCCGAAAGTTACAGAGAAAATAAGGCAGTAAGTGAAGAAGTTATAACATTCGATAAGATATTTGGTTGATAAGGCTTGGAGGGGTGTTTTTGATATTGGTAAACAAGGGTGGTAGATGGCGGTATAGGATAATTTTTATCGTTGCACCGTGCATTCTAAAATCTACGTAGTTCACACACCAACAAATAGAGCGGCTTGTGTGTTGTGTGTTGTGCACACAACACACAACACACATGCCGCTCTATGACATGCTGCCACATCACCACACAATATATAACGACGTAACTTTACTGAGTGTTTTAATATAACTTTAGCCAGGTGCAGTACACGCTCACTGATGATGGTCATAGATCGAAACATGTAGAGGTGATATTAACGTGTGTTTTATGTAAATTTTGAAACTTTTCCAGTTTCGTAAATAGTGCATTTGTTGGCGTGTGAACTATATGGAGGCAAAGGATGTTTAAAAATATTGTTTCTACAATTGGACACAAGGGCGGCGAACGTTTAAGCAATCAGTGTTGGCTGACGCGGCTTTCAGTATAACTTGACTCAACTAATAAATATTCTATTTTGCATTTGATTTGACCGTCTCTGAACCGAAGCGTTCAAATTAATACTCCCTACTTGTTCAAGAAAATATTTCAATAGACCTACCATCCTCCCATCTACGCTCAGTTCTCTCAAGGTTTTCTAATCACAGTTCGGTACACATCTTTCTTCTTCCCAGTAAGCGCTACTCGCTCCATTCAATCCCATTTGCTTCACCGCTCTCAATAGAGATTGCCACGCTCCTCAGCGTACTCCTGTGATCTCCTGACTCCGCCACTTACTCTCAGTTAGGTCCCAATATTCTCCACAGTATTGCGTTCTGATGTTATCTGATATGAGGTCTGAGGTTTACAGATAGAGGCTGAAATATTTTGAGGTCCGACATCACACAGTCTGGTGGGCGCAAAAAGTTACCGACGTTTCACATAAGCACAGAGAATCGAGCTTCATGGTAAATGAAATACAAGCAAAGTGTCTTTTTTTCAGAAATTTTAATAAACTATCATACACGCAACGAAAACGTCGAGTCTAAAGTGGAATATTTCCTTTGGGTGGTATAGCCTACCGTGTTTCAAGGGGAAGGACAGCATCATAATGCTACATTTGAAGTTCCAGTCTTTCTATTTCCGAAGTTCGAGAAGTTGCTATTGCAATAACTTAAGCCGTTAAACATGAAGAAAAATTTGTAATCGGATTAACATTCCGGTGCTGCAGAATAAGACGCTCTGTACACTGGCATACAGGCAGCGACCTTTCGTTGCAGTCTGCTGCTCCAGCTTCAGACTATCTTCTGAAACCAGCCAAAACATACAGGCAAGAAGTTCATCCTAAGCGACGTTAAGTAAAACCCAGCGCTTCCCAAACTTTTTGTTCGCGGACCCTTCTTCGCTTCAAAAAATGACCTCAGATCCTCACTCATTGCTCACGTAAGTGTAGACTGTCCGGATGACAGATATCCAAAATTACAACTGTATATCTCAGAACTGACTTTAGATAGACACCAATACATACCGGTAGCACACGTAACAATGCATTGCAGGATTTGACCTTAATTAAAGTGACTGTCGTTCGGTTCGTAGGTACAGGGGGTTTCTTAACCCTTACCCTGCTAACGTGGAGAATAGGGTGAACTTCTAATAATGCCAGCAGATGGCAGATGGGACTTAACTCGGCATTTAACG
>Ga0123357_10004015_pt1 | contig 17116 bp, 3 predicted proteins | sample TergutEmb28metaG_FD_89873 | JGI IMG/M metagenome (GOLD analysis project Ga0123357, IMG submission 89873) | Embiratermes neotenicus P4 segment gut microbial communities from Petit-Saut dam, French Guiana - Emb289 P4 | ecosystem: Host-associated > Arthropoda: Insects > Digestive system > Gut ... | reverse complement strand
CTGTTCTTCATGCAAGGTCCTCTCTAAGTAACTTTGTTTAAACATTTCTTTAAAAATACCTGTTTATCCGTCACGTTTCTCATAAAATAGCTGTTCTTCATGCAAGGTCCTCTCTAAGTAACTATTATTCATTTTTTAGTGTTAGTCAGCCCTATGTGTTTATCTATACATAAAAAGTACAACGTATCAGTCAAAACACAACAGTTTTATTGCATATGATACTATTTTAGCATTTTGTGCGATAAAACTGTTGTGCTTTGACTGATACGTTGTACTTTATATGTACCTGTTATTCGCCCAAATTTCTCTCAAAGTAACACTTCTTCACCCAGATTTCTCTCAAAGCACATACTATTCACCAAATTTTCTCTCTAAGTAAAGTGTACAGAAATATTGAAATGTGTTAGGTATACTCCTTGCACCCTTCATCACTTGTAACTACAGGGGCTTTAAATTTAGGTAAATCTTCATCATAAAATTCACTGCACTTCATACAAGACTGAAGAAAGAAGGCTCTTTAATTTCATAATGGAGACAGGGAATTCATGTAGCTCCAAAAAAAGAAACAGTGGATTGTTTTTATACCTGCCCATCCAGTTCTATCAACAAATGTGTCACCATACGTTTGTTACTATTTAACACCTTGAGATGTAGTTGTCTAGCAAAGAAACTGCGGTAGATATAGATGGTTTCATGCATAATGCATTTATTGTTTCCTTGCGACTACCAGACAGAAAGAACAGAAGGCAACCGGGACACAGAACAATTTCACATTATAATTTACATAAAATTACAGCACTTACCTGATATTTCCCTTGTTTGTGCTGTACTTTACGTGATTGCACAAAGCCTCAAACATTCCACTTGTTGTCGTCACATACCGACAGTCGAACACCTGCAAGATATGAATTAAGTATAGATGCAAGATCGAAACCTTCGTAACACATTCGAACATTGCGTCATGGGTACGTCTGTTAGTAATCATATTTCATAACTGTGCTGGAGAAAACTGAGTAATAAAGAGCTTCATGGTTCGTAATCCTTACCGAATAATATTTGGATGGTAGTACAAAGAGGATGAGAAGGGCGCAGAATGTGGCACACATGGAGGAGAAGAGAAAAACGTGTAGGATTTTGGTGAGGAAACTTGACGGAAAGAATCACTTTGAAGATCAAGGTGTAGATAGGAACAATAAAAGTGGGTCTAAAGGTGGGAAAGCTTAGGGTGGATTCATGTGGCTTTGGAGAGGGACAAGCGGCGGGCTGTGGTAAAGAGTGTAATGAACCTTCGGGTTCCACAAAAGGCGGGAAATTAATTACTTTCCCAAGAAGAAATCCGCTCCCTGGATTTATATCTCATATGTGTGTGTGTGTGTGTGAGAGAGAGAGAGAGAGAGGGGGGAGGGAGGGAAGGAGGGTTAGAACTGGACATATCACAACATATCTGAAACCAGCACAGAGGCAATAATTAAGAAAAGTGAGCCTGAGAACAGTAATCATCACGTGATGATTTGTTTCCGGTTACTAACGTTGTACAGGATCATAAGTTGATACCGCCGTTTTGGAGGAACCTGTTGTATCCAGGTGCACAGAAGGCCTACCTGTGTTACACCTAGGTAAATGCTGAAAGTGGTCAGGGAGACTGTGGGTCTATTACAGATTGGCTGCAAGCAACGCGACCAATCAGAATCACGGAAAGGGAAATGGGGCACATTTTGATCCTGGCCAGTAGCAACTGTGAAATGGTAAAGCTGTAAAGTTAAAGACAGTGAGTGACAATTGGTCGAGCCAGCATGATGAGAAATGTGAATAAGCTGTAGACTGTGTACAGTTACATATGCAGCTATTTGCCGGTCTCTGGCGGTTGGGAAGTGGTAAGTGAGAAGCGACAAGCATGGTTTATGAGGGAGCAGGTAACGTAGAATCGCCTCGAGAGGCCGCCTCCTCACCCTTCACGAATTCCGTCACACTAAAAATGGGGAGAGCAAGTTCCTCCGGAACGATGGTGTCAAAGCCGAGTAGCCTATCATCCGATCAAAAACCTTCGTGGAAGTCCGAAAAACTTATTACAAACTGACAACCCTCATAATGTGCTACAGTGAATATGCACTTTTCAATTACTATTATTCGAGTGAGCAAGTCAAAGAAGATGAGATGGGCGAGACATGTGGCACACATGAGGGAGAAAAGTGCATACAGGTATTTGGTGGGGGAGCCTTAAGAAGTAAATCCACTTGGAAGACCTAGAGGTGGAAGGAAAATGTGTTAAAACGGAGAAAGAACACAGGAAGGCTTGGAATGGATGCATCTGGTCCTAGATAAGGACAAGAGGTGTGCTCGTGCGGAAGTGTAACAAACATACGGGTGAAATTTTTGACTAGACGAGATACCATTAGTTGCGCAAGAGAGGCTACGTTCCCTGGAGTTTGTTTGGTTGTCAACTCAGGTATTTTGTTCGACTGTGGAGGAGCAAAGATTTTTCATCTTAAGTAACAGTTGGCAATTTCTACATTCCGTGCAGCATGCTGGCGGAATCCGGACAGAAGGCAATTATCTGTTTTACGTAAAGGAAGCTTAGACAGACAGAACATTTATACAATAATCTAATCCTACCGCGTTCTTTCGTCACACTGAGCGAGCATTCAATCGCTACCTGGCTAACAGACGCGTAAAAAATTGGCCCAAGTTGTCAATGAACCCGATCGACTTGGAAGATGAAAAGTAGCCTGAATTACATTTAAAAATTCAGTTTTTACGCGCAGTAAACACTCTCCATTTTGGTTGTGTATTTACGTATGTAAAAAGAATGTGTTAAATGCAGAACAGGGAAATTATCGCCATTTCTTCCGACTACACAAAAACCAAAAATGCACTCTGTGGGCAGAACGCAGAATTTCTTAATGTTAAACTCGGTGTTAGTACATAAAGTAAGCAATACGCTTTAACCTTTTGGTGCCCGAATTATTTTTTAAATTTTAGCACATCCTGTATATAAAATGTGAATAAAACAGGAATAAAATAAGTTAAAATTATGAAACAAACTGCATTTTGAAGAGAAATAAAACGGAGAGTATATATCATGTTTAAAATATTCAGTACCTATATTTGTTGAATAAATATACAAAATGCAACGTTTAGAGGTTAGCGGTGCGGTACGAAACCTATAGGGGTCGTTAGGCGTCAAAGGGTTAAGAAGTATTTTAAACTTGCTTCATTCAACGTGCGCTTTATATGAAATTTTATCTTCCCAGACACAATACTGGAAATAACATCATTCAGTTAATAATAAGCCAATATCGAAACGCATTTAACAAATGCAATATGTCTGAAATTCTAACAGGTCAAAGGGACTAATTTAAATCTCGTCTCATTTGAGAGGCCACGGAAGGGTGCTGTGCTTCTGAGGTGGGGGTGGGGGGTTGTGATTGTGCAGATAATTCTGTTATTTGATTATTCATGAAGTATTAATCCGTCTTGCCTGTGCAGTACTTTGGCAATGTGTAACACCTGTGACAACAAAGTACATTAATTAATCTTAAGTACAACGTCTGCAAGTGTGTTATTTACTGCAGCGTGAACCACGACAAGCTCATTTATCCATGACGGATCTTCAGCCCACAGTACTTCGAAATCCACGCTTCGCCTACTCCGTCCAGTCATGTAACAATCGTGACAAAATAACATTGTTCTACCGAAAGCCAACTGTCGCAGCATCTTCCTTCCGTCCGTCCACTTTTATAAATCTGGAAAGTGTCCACAATGCTTACCGTAAATGAGCCAGACAAGAACGGTAAATTGTGTTACATAAGCTTAATGACTGTAGTCTACATAAACATCTACAGTGTTTCACTCGAGTCAGCTGGGATGTTAAGATGTGCTGTCCTAGATAAATAAAATGTGCCTTAACAAGAACTTTTCATATTTTTTTTATCTGCAGTTTTAATTTGTTTCTACTTCATAAGCACGTTAAGGAAGTTACAGACATAAAGCTATCCCTATACTGGCCTGAAGAGGCTCTCTGTATTCTAGGAGATTGAGGCTCCCACAGTTTCTAGACAGTCGGCATATGAAGTTGGCAAGGTAGTCAGCTGTACGCACCAGCCGCCTTTACCCCCAGGAGATATTTCTGGTACTCATTTATATCAGAGGTTGTGTCTACCTCGGGACCATAGCGTGGCCGGAGGAATTATGTCAATGACCACATCGGGAATCGAACCCACATCCTTCCGGTTTCTAGCGCAGTGCCTTAACAGACTGGGCCACCCAGGATCCTACCTAATGAAATTGAATAAGGAGCAAAATAACAAAATGAGCGGCAGATAATAACAATCCTCTTAAATTGTGGAAAAATCCCAAAATTTAGGAACGACACGGACAATTAAAACCGAATGTATGAAGAAATTAGGAAGAGATTAAATTCAATGACACTTTGTTATCATTCGGCCCAGAATAGTTTGTCTTTTCGTTTGCTAGCTAAGAATGTAAAATTAAAATATGCACACTTAAATGTTTGCCTGTTGTTTTACATGGGTGTGAGAATAGTTTCTTACATTACGGGATGAACGTGGGTTGAATGTGTTCGAGAATGGGGTTCCGAGTAATACACATGGGTCTACGAGGAAGGAAGTAAAAGTAGATTGAAAAAAATTACATAACGAGAAGCTTCAGGATTTTACCCCTTGTTAATTCGGATGATCGAACCCACGAAATGGGAGAAGGATGTGACACATAGGGGAGGAGGTGCATACAGGCTTTTGGTGGAGAACCCGGAGAAAAGGGGGCCACTTGAAAGCCTTATGCGTAGCTGGGGAAGGTATGGGTAAGGTAAGGTGCACCCTTGTACAGGCACTGAGGCTCTGTACAGGTCTACGGCCCACAGGGTGAGTAGAGGCATAGCTCTACTCTCTCTTGATCACGACACTAGAAGGGGTGAGAGGTCAACGTCACGCCCCGGCCGCTCTATACCCCCTGAAAAGACACGGTACCCATTGTACAGGAGGCTGGGTGGGCCCCAGGGCCGGTCTGGACAGGTGCGAAAAATTTCGCCCTCACCGGGATTCGATCCCCGGACCGTCCAGCCCGTAGGTAGTCGCCATACCGACTGAGCTACCCGGCCTACGTAGGTGGGGAGATAGTATTAAAATAGATCTTAATTGGATGGGAGGGCATATACTGGATTTATGTGGCTCAGATAGGAGGGCTGTTTTGAAGAAGGTAATGGACCTTCGGGGTTCCATAAAATTCGGGGAATTTCTTGAGTAGCTGGAGAACCATTAGCTTCTAAAGAAGCTCTCTTCATCGTGGAGCTACTTAGTTACACCCCATTAACATAGAGGCCTATCATGCACTCCCGTAACTACTGTAATTTCATTTGACAAACATCATTTGACCTAATAAAAAAGTGAGACACATCGTGTTATTTCTACCATCAGTGCGAGGTGAATCAACAAGACGGACAATAGTGCGTACAAAACCCTAAAGAATTTTGAAAAAGTGTCGAAATGGGACGGGTGGGTGGGTGGGTATTTTGGTTGTTGGTTAACTGGGTTACTTATTATACGGCTTCTTGTTTAATCAACAAATTAAGCTAAATGTTGTGTCCGATGCGGTGACGCAACAAACGCTTTCACTGCTAATGTGATTTGTTTAGAAGCGACTTCACAGTGCACTCTAGTAGAGTAATGAGCCCAAGACACATCAAAGCTCTACATTCGCATGAACTCCCAGTAAGCACTTCAAGAAATTATTCTGATTAATTTATTGCTTTATAGCGAATTCACTCGTGTGTCGTTTGTATATAGATACAAAATGCAGTAGAGCCTAGACCTAGACACAGAGTGGCGTCAGTCACTTGACACCAGATTTTTAAAAAAGAAAATTTGTCAACTGACTTTTGTACCACCTTCTAAAGGTTTCGAAAATGTTTTCATCATTGACAGCATTACTGCTGCCACTGTAATTACTATTATTTTTAGGCGGGAGGACCCAGGTATTGGGCGATGATAATGATGTCCAGGTACACTTATTTCCTATAAATTAACAATTTTGACTTCTACACCATTTCTTTGGATACATTAAGAATGCTAAATGAACTAATATAAAAACTCAATTAGCTTGAGGCAGGGAGTGACATTGCATACAAACGTACAGGTTCAAGAATTCTTCTGCATAAATTGTATAATTTAATACATGAAAGTAAATCACTGCTCTTGTATTCCGGATGAATTGGGTTCAAGACTTGGCTGGACTAAATGGTGGTTTTGTTAGTCTTTAGGGAAAAATTCCTGAATAATACAAAAAAGGGGCCGTTAACTGCCTCTAAATCCTCATCTACTAATCCCCTATTCATTATCATTTTCCTAACTCCTCATGACAGCATCATTAAACATAAAGATCAGTAACTCATCCGAACATTCTATGACCTCGCCTTAGAGTGGAGATTTCTATGTATCTCACTAACGCCGTTTCAGCTGCCATGCATTCGGTGTGGGTTATTCTGCACACGGTACAGTATTATCATACAAATATATGCGATTTATGGACAGGAGTATTTCATCTATCAACACAGGGATCTCACACAGAGTGTCAGTAAAGGTGCGTGTGACAGTCCGGCCTCTGTACTCGCCAACCCGGCAGTGCAGCAGCAAGCAACGTGAATATTAAATCGAAGCCTTAAGCTAAGACGTGTGTAACAAAGATGGAGCGGAAATTCTGGGCTCAGCAACCGTCGGTTCTAAGAGCCTGCAGGATGTCATAAGCAGCAAATAGTGCTCTAGAATTTTAAGTGAAACGTGTCTCTTTGCTTTAAATACAATATTTATGGAGAGAATGTGGTTGTGATTCTGTAATACTCTGTTCCGAACACGTAACTGTACGGTAGAACGTCCGGATAGCGTACCAAAAGAATATAACTGTCACAGAACTTATTTTACCGAAAACAAATGTCTTAATACTCTCTTCTGTATAGCTAATTCTTGTAAACATTTCTCTATTAACTTAACTGGATTGGCAATTGATCAGTCATTTTTGGTTAAGTGGACTGCTACAATTGGTTTGTAGTTTGGTTTGCAAGAACTTCGAAATTAGGTCTCAAATTACTTATGTTGAAATTTAAATGAACAATATATTTACCAGACAAAAAAAGATATATATTTTGGTTTCACTGCTTCATTATTGCAATACGTTACAATATAGCAAAATACAATACATTACAATACGGCACTACAAGTTGACGGTTACAAGCTCGCCTTTCGGCCGTAACTTGCTTGCCGATACACCGACGTTCAATCGAAAAACTGCGATTACATTGGAGTCTAAATCTACTAATATCTAATTGAACTGAATCAGAATGTTTAAGTCAGTTTATAATGAGTTCAACAGGCGCCAAAGCATTTGGAACCGGTTATTTGGTTTATGTAAATACTCTGGCATATTGGAAATTAAACTGATAGTTTGTACGAACGTATTTGGTTAATTAGACTGACCACAGAACTAATGCTTACAGCACTAATATCACAAAAATACCACAACTCAGGAACACCACCTAACCACTTACTGAAACAGATTCGGCTACCATATTTGCAATATCGCAGCATTTGGCGAATTGTTGTAAGGTCCCCAATTGTAGCTGCTATGACATAGCATAATTACGGTGAGAAATGATCGCTGCCTTAACGAATTTTGACATTTTTTATGTACGGCCAAAATTAAATTTGTTCGTCAAATTTTAATTACCAGGCTCAGTACCAAAACTAATTGAAATATTTTTTTTTAACAATTTACCAAATTAATGCACAAATTCTTGTTTTATATCAAATTTATTACATTCCTGTACATGTTTCGAGCACTGTTGTGTTCATCATCAGGGCGTAAAATTGCTCACCGGACGGCCACCTACAGAGTGTGACGATACCAGATGCTGTATAATACAATTTTACCGCCTGATGATGAGCACAACAGTGCTTGAAACATGTAGAGGAATATAAAAAATTTATTATAAAACAAGAATTTGTGCATTAAGTTGGTCAGTTGTTAACATTATAGATGCACGGTTAGAAAAACTTCAAAATAGTTGAAATCTGTTAAAGTTATTTTGGAGATAAGTGATCAGAGGAACATGAGAACTTCAAGATTTCCTCTTGCACGGTTCGCAGACACAAAACACAAACGAATATTACTAATCTATTTCCACTGGTAGGACACGAAACGCACCGAATGGCTGCGGACTAGGCTACTGGGATTCAATCCTCGACAGTCGCAAGGATTCTCTTACACTCACGTATAAAGAATTTAGGAGCCAATCTAATCCATCAGGTATTTATCAGAGATATTTCCACAGGGATAACAAGACCGGAACGTAAAGCTGATAATTCATCTCCAATTAGTCCTGAATTAGGCCAACAGAATGCGTGAAAATTTACCTTCTTTACTCTCGCCATCTCTTTGGAACGTCTGTTAGGCCCAGAAGAACTTAACAATTCTACGTGGAATAAGAAACCAACTAGATGTCACTTAGTATTATATTTATTTCTCCTTTATGAGTTGCTCTTTATAAGTTGCAACTTATAAAGAGCAACTCATAAAGGAGAAATAAATATAATACTAAGTGACATCTAGTTGGTTTCTTATTCCACGTAGAATTGTTAAGTTCTTCTGGGCCTAACAGACGTTCCAAAGAGATGGCGAGAGTAAAGAAGGTAAATTTTCACGCATTCTGTTGGCCTAATTCAGGACTAATTGGAGATGAATTATCAGCTTTACGTTCCGGTCTTGTTATCCCTGTGGAAATATCTCTGATAAATACCTGATGGATTAGATTGGCTCCTAAATTCTTTATACGTGAGTGTAAGAGAATCCTTGCGACTGTCGAGGATTGAATCCCAGTAGCCTAGTCCGCAGCCATTCGGTGCGTTTCGTGTCCTACCAGTGGAAATAGATTAGTAATATTCGTTTGTGTTTTGTGTCTGCGAACCGTGCAAGAGGAAATCTTGAAGTTCTCATGTTCCTCTGATCACTTATCTCCAAAATAACTTTAACAGATTTCAACTATTTTGAAGTTTTTCTAACCGTGCATCTATAATGTTAACAACTGACCAACTTAATGCACAAATTCTTGTTTTATAATAAATTTTTTATATTCCTCTACATGTTTCAAGCACTGTTGTGCTCATCATCAGGCGGTAAAATTGTATTATACAGCATCTGGTATCGTCACACTCTGTAGGTGGCCGTCCGGTGAGCAATTTTACGCCCTGATGATGAACACAACAGTGCTCGAAACATGTACAGGAATGTAATAAATTTGATATAAAACAAGAATTTGTGCATTAATTTGGTAAATTGTTAAAAAAAAATATTTCAATTAGTTTTGGTACTGAGCCTGGTAATTAAAATTTGACGAACAAATTTAATTTTGGCCGTACATAAAAAATGTCAAAATTCGTTAAGGCAGCGATCATTTCTCACCGTAATTATGCTATGTCATAGCAGCTACAATTGGGGACCTTACAACAATTCGCCAAATGCTGCGATATTGCAAATATGGTAGCCGAATCTGTTTCAGTAAGTGGTTAGGTGGTGTTCCTGAGTTGTGGTATTTTTGTGATATTAGTGCTGTAAGCATTAGTTCTGTGGTCAGTCTAATTAACCAAATACGTTCGTACAAACTATCAGTTTAATTTCCAATATGCCAGAGTATTTACATAAACCAAATAACCGGTTCCAAATGCTTTGGCGCCTGTTGAACTCATTATAAACTGACTTAAACATTCTGATTCAGTTCAATTAGATATTAGTAGATTTAGACTCCAATGTAATCGCAGTTTTTCGATTGAACGTCGGTGTATCGGCAAGCAAGTTACGGCCGAAAGGCGAGCTTGTAACCGTCAACTTGTAGTGCCGTATTGTAATGTATTGTATTTTGCTATATTGTAACGTATTGCAATAATGAAGCAGTGAAACCAAAATATATATCTTTTTTTGTCTGGTAAATATATTGTTCATTTAAATTTCAACATAAGTAATTTGAGACCTAATTTCGAAGTTCTTGCAAACCAAACTACAAACCAATTGTAGCAGTCCACTTAACCAAAAATGACTGATCAATTGCCAATCCAGTTAAGTTAATAGAGAAATGTTTACAAGAATTAGCTATACAGAAGAGAGTATTAAGACATTTGTTTTCGGTAAAATAAGTTCTGTGACAGTTATATTCTTTTGGTACGCTATCCGGACGTTCTACCGTACAGTTACGTGTTCGGAACAGAGTATTACAGAATCACAACCACATTCTCTCCATAAATATTGTATTTAAAGCAAAGAGACACGTTTCACTTAAAATTCTAGAGCACTATTTGCTGCTTATGACATCCTGCAGGCTCTTAGAACCGACGGTTGCTGAGCCCAGAATTTCCGCTCCATCTTTGTTACACACGTCTTAGCTTAAGGCTTCGATTTAATATTCACGTTGCTTGCTGCTGCACTGCCGGGTTGGCGAGTACAGAGGCCGGACTGTCACACGCACCTTTACTGACACTCTGTGTGAGATCCCTGTGTTGATAGATGAAATACTCCTGTCCATAAATCGCATATATTTGTATGATAATACTGTACCGTGTGCAGAATAACCCACACCGAATGCATGGCAGCTGAAACGGCGTTAGTGAGATACATAGAAATCTCCACTCTAAGGCGAGGTCATAGAATGTTCGGATGAGTTACTGATCTTTATGTTTAATGATGCTGTCATGAGGAGTTAGGAAAATGATAATGAATAGGGGATTAGTAGATGAGGATTTAGAGGCAGTTAACGGCCCCTTTTTTGTATTATTCAGGAATTTTTCCCTAAAGACTAACAAAACCACCATTTAGTCCAGCCAAGTCTTGAACCCAATTCATCCGGAATACAAGAGCAGTGATTTACTTTCATGTATTAAATTATACAATTTATGCAGAAGAATTCTTGAACCTGTACGTTTGTATGCAATGTCACTCCCTGCCTCAAGCTAATTGAGTTTTTATATTAGTTCATTTAGCATTCTTAATGTATCCAAAGAAATGGTGTAGAAGTCAAAATTGTTAATTTATAGGAAATAAGTGTACCTGGACATCATTATCATCGCCCAATACCTGGGTCCTCCCGCCTAAAAATAATAGTAATTACAGTGGCAGCAGTAATGCTGTCAATGATGAAAACATTTTCGAAACCTTTAGAAGGTGGTACAAAAGTCAGTTGACAAATTTTCTTTTTTAAAAATCTGGTGTCAAGTGACTGACGCCACTCTGTGTCTAGGTCTAGGCTCTACTGCATTTTGTATCTATATACAAACGACACACGAGTGAATTCGCTATAAAGCAATAAATTAATCAGAATAATTTCTTGAAGTGCTTACTGGGAGTTCATGCGAATGTAGAGCTTTGATGTGTCTTGGGCTCATTACTCTACTAGAGTGCACTGTGAAGTCGCTTCTAAACAAATCACATTAGCAGTGAAAGCGTTTGTTGCGTCACCGCATCGGACACAACATTTAGCTTAATTTGTTGATTAAACAAGAAGCCGTATAATAAGTAACCCAGTTAACCAACAACCAAAATACCCACCCACCCACCCGTCCCATTTCGACACTTTTTCAAAATTCTTTAGGGTTTTGTACGCACTATTGTCCGTCTTGTTGATTCACCTCGCACTGATGGTAGAAATAACACGATGTGTCTCACTTTTTTATTAGGTCAAATGATGTTTGTCAAATGAAATTACAGTAGTTACGGGAGTGCATGATAGGCCTCTATGTTAATGGGGTGTAACTAAGTAGCTCCACGATGAAGAGAGCTTCTTTAGAAGCTAATGGTTCTCCAGCTACTCAAGAAATTCCCCGAATTTTATGGAACCCCGAAGGTCCATTACCTTCTTCAAAACAGCCCTCCTATCTGAGCCACATAAATCCAGTATATGCCCTCCCATCCAATTAAGATCTATTTTAATACTATCTCCCCACCTACGTAGGCCGGGTAGCTCAGTCGGTATGGCGACTACCTACGGGCTGGACGGTCCGGGGATCGAATCCCGGTGAGGGCGAAATTTTTCGCACCTGTCCAGACCGGCCCTGGGGCCCACCCAGCCTCCTGTACAATGGGTACCGTGTCTTTTCAGGGGGTATAGAGCGGCCGGGGCGTGACGTTGACCTCTCACCCCTTCTAGTGTCGTGATCAAGAGAGAGTAGAGCTATGCCTCTACTCACCCTGTGGGCCGTAGACCTGTACAGAGCCTCAGTGCCTGTACAAGGGTGCACCTTACCTTACCCATACCTTCCCCAGCTACGCATAAGGCTTTCAAGTGGCCCCCTTTTCTCCGGGTTCTCCACCAAAAGCCTGTATGCACCTCCTCCCCTATGTGTCACATCCTTCTCCCATTTCGTGGGTTCGATCATCCGAATTAACAAGGGGTAAAATCCTGAAGCTTCTCGTTATGTAATTTTTTTCAATCTACTTTTACTTCCTTCCTCGTAGACCCATGTGTATTACTCGGAACCCCATTCTCGAACACATTCAACCCACGTTCATCCCGTAATGTAAGAAACTATTCTCACACCCATGTAAAACAACAGGCAAACATTTAAGTGTGCATATTTTAATTTTACATTCTTAGCTAGCAAACGAAAAGACAAACTATTCTGGGCCGAATGATAACAAAGTGTCATTGAATTTAATCTCTTCCTAATTTCTTCATACATTCGGTTTTAATTGTCCGTGTCGTTCCTAAATTTTGGGATTTTTCCACAATTTAAGAGGATTGTTATTATCTGCCGCTCATTTTGTTATTTTGCTCCTTATTCAATTTCATTAGGTAGGATCCTGGGTGGCCCAGTCTGTTAAGGCACTGCGCTAGAAACCGGAAGGATGTGGGTTCGATTCCCGATGTGGTCATTGACATAATTCCTCCGGCCACGCTATGGTCCCGAGGTAGACACAACCTCTGATATAAATGAGTACCAGAAATATCTCCTGGGGGTAAAGGCGGCTGGTGCGTACAGCTGACTACCTTGCCAACTTCATATGCCGACTGTCTAGAAACTGTGGGAGCCTCAATCTCCTAGAATACAGAGAGCCTCTTCAGGCCAGTATAGGGATAGCTTTATGTCTGTAACTTCCTTAACGTGCTTATGAAGTAGAAACAAATTAAAACTGCAGATAAAAAAAATATGAAAAGTTCTTGTTAAGGCACATTTTATTTATCTAGGACAGCACATCTTAACATCCCAGCTGACTCGAGTGAAACACTGTAGATGTTTATGTAGACTACAGTCATTAAGCTTATGTAACACAATTTACCGTTCTTGTCTGGCTCATTTACGGTAAGCATTGTGGACACTTTCCAGATTTATAAAAGTGGACGGACGGAAGGAAGATGCTGCGACAGTTGGCTTTCGGTAGAACAATGTTATTTTGTCACGATTGTTACATGACTGGACGGAGTAGGCGAAGCGTGGATTTCGAAGTACTGTGGGCTGAAGATCCGTCATGGATAAATGAGCTTGTCGTGGTTCACGCTGCAGTAAATAACACACTTGCAGACGTTGTACTTAAGATTAATTAATGTACTTTGTTGTCACAGGTGTTACACATTGCCAAAGTACTGCACAGGCAAGACGGATTAATACTTCATGAATAATCAAATAACAGAATTATCTGCACAATCACAACCCCCCACCCCCACCTCAGAAGCACAGCACCCTTCCGTGGCCTCTCAAATGAGACGAGATTTAAATTAGTCCCTTTGACCTGTTAGAATTTCAGACATATTGCATTTGTTAAATGCGTTTCGATATTGGCTTATTATTAACTGAATGATGTTATTTCCAGTATTGTGTCTGGGAAGATAAAATTTCATATAAAGCGCACGTTGAATGAAGCAAGTTTAAAATACTTCTTAACCCTTTGACGCCTAACGACCCCTATAGGTTTCGTACCGCACCGCTAACCTCTAAACGTTGCATTTTGTATATTTATTCAACAAATATAGGTACTGAATATTTTAAACATGATATATACTCTCCGTTTTATTTCTCTTCAAAATGCAGTTTGTTTCATAATTTTAACTTATTTTATTCCTGTTTTATTCACATTTTATATACAGGATGTGCTAAAATTTAAAAAATAATTCGGGCACCAAAAGGTTAAAGCGTATTGCTTACTTTATGTACTAACACCGAGTTTAACATTAAGAAATTCTGCGTTCTGCCCACAGAGTGCATTTTTGGTTTTTGTGTAGTCGGAAGAAATGGCGATAATTTCCCTGTTCTGCATTTAACACATTCTTTTTACATACGTAAATACACAACCAAAATGGAGAGTGTTTACTGCGCGTAAAAACTGAATTTTTAAATGTAATTCAGGCTACTTTTCATCTTCCAAGTCGATCGGGTTCATTGACAACTTGGGCCAATTTTTTACGCGTCTGTTAGCCAGGTAGCGATTGAATGCTCGCTCAGTGTGACGAAAGAACGCGGTAGGATTAGATTATTGTATAAATGTTCTGTCTGTCTAAGCTTCCTTTACGTAAAACAGATAATTGCCTTCTGTCCGGATTCCGCCAGCATGCTGCACGGAATGTAGAAATTGCCAACTGTTACTTAAGATGAAAAATCTTTGCTCCTCCACAGTCGAACAAAATACCTGAGTTGACAACCAAACAAACTCCAGGGAACGTAGCCTCTCTTGCGCAACTAATGGTATCTCGTCTAGTCAAAAATTTCACCCGTATGTTTGTTACACTTCCGCACGAGCACACCTCTTGTCCTTATCTAGGACCAGATGCATCCATTCCAAGCCTTCCTGTGTTCTTTCTCCGTTTTAACACATTTTCCTTCCACCTCTAGGTCTTCCAAGTGGATTTACTTCTTAAGGCTCCCCCACCAAATACCTGTATGCACTTTTCTCCCTCATGTGTGCCACATGTCTCGCCCATCTCATCTTCTTTGACTTGCTCACTCGAATAATAGTAATTGAAAAGTGCATATTCACTGTAGCACATTATGAGGGTTGTCAGTTTGTAATAAGTTTTTCGGACTTCCACGAAGGTTTTTGATCGGATGATAGGCTACTCGGCTTTGACACCATCGTTCCGGAGGAACTTGCTCTCCCCATTTTTAGTGTGACGGAATTCGTGAAGGGTGAGGAGGCGGCCTCTCGAGGCGATTCTACGTTACCTGCTCCCTCATAAACCATGCTTGTCGCTTCTCACTTACCACTTCCCAACCGCCAGAGACCGGCAAATAGCTGCATATGTAACTGTACACAGTCTACAGCTTATTCACATTTCTCATCATGCTGGCTCGACCAATTGTCACTCACTGTCTTTAACTTTACAGCTTTACCATTTCACAGTTGCTACTGGCCAGGATCAAAATGTGCCCCATTTCCCTTTCCGTGATTCTGATTGGTCGCGTTGCTTGCAGCCAATCTGTAATAGACCCACAGTCTCCCTGACCACTTTCAGCATTTACCTAGGTGTAACACAGGTAGGCCTTCTGTGCACCTGGATACAACAGGTTCCTCCAAAACGGCGGTATCAACTTATGATCCTGTACAACGTTAGTAACCGGAAACAAATCATCACGTGATGATTACTGTTCTCAGGCTCACTTTTCTTAATTATTGCCTCTGTGCTGGTTTCAGATATGTTGTGATATGTCCAGTTCTAACCCTCCTTCCCTCCCTCCCCCCTCTCTCTCTCTCTCTCTCACACACACACACACACATATGAGATATAAATCCAGGGAGCGGATTTCTTCTTGGGAAAGTAATTAATTTCCCGCCTTTTGTGGAACCCGAAGGTTCATTACACTCTTTACCACAGCCCGCCGCTTGTCCCTCTCCAAAGCCACATGAATCCACCCTAAGCTTTCCCACCTTTAGACCCACTTTTATTGTTCCTATCTACACCTTGATCTTCAAAGTGATTCTTTCCGTCAAGTTTCCTCACCAAAATCCTACACGTTTTTCTCTTCTCCTCCATGTGTGCCACATTCTGCGCCCTTCTCATCCTCTTTGTACTACCATCCAAATATTATTCGGTAAGGATTACGAACCATGAAGCTCTTTATTACTCAGTTTTCTCCAGCACAGTTATGAAATATGATTACTAACAGACGTACCCATGACGCAATGTTCGAATGTGTTACGAAGGTTTCGATCTTGCATCTATACTTAATTCATATCTTGCAGGTGTTCGACTGTCGGTATGTGACGACAACAAGTGGAATGTTTGAGGCTTTGTGCAATCACGTAAAGTACAGCACAAACAAGGGAAATATCAGGTAAGTGCTGTAATTTTATGTAAATTATAATGTGAAATTGTTCTGTGTCCCGGTTGCCTTCTGTTCTTTCTGTCTGGTAGTCGCAAGGAAACAATAAATGCATTATGCATGAAACCATCTATATCTACCGCAGTTTCTTTGCTAGACAACTACATCTCAAGGTGTTAAATAGTAACAAACGTATGGTGACACATTTGTTGATAGAACTGGATGGGCAGGTATAAAAACAATCCACTGTTTCTTTTTTTGGAGCTACATGAATTCCCTGTCTCCATTATGAAATTAAAGAGCCTTCTTTCTTCAGTCTTGTATGAAGTGCAGTGAATTTTATGATGAAGATTTACCTAAATTTAAAGCCCCTGTAGTTACAAGTGATGAAGGGTGCAAGGAGTATACCTAACACATTTCAATATTTCTGTACACTTTACTTAGAGAGAAAATTTGGTGAATAGTATGTGCTTTGAGAGAAATCTGGGTGAAGAAGTGTTACTTTGAGAGAAATTTGGGCGAATAACAGGTACATATAAAGTACAACGTATCAGTCAAAGCACAACAGTTTTATCGCACAAAATGCTAAAATAGTATCATATGCAATAAAACTGTTGTGTTTTGACTGATACGTTGTACTTTTTATGTATAGATAAACACATAGGGCTGACTAACACTAAAAAATGAATAATAGTTACTTAGAGAGGACCTTGCATGAAGAACAGCTATTTTATGAGAAACGTGACGGATAAACAGGTATTTTTAAAGAAATGTTTAAACAAAGTTACTTAGAGAGGACCTTGCATGAAGAACAG
>Ga0123357_10004014_pt1 | contig 17116 bp, 14 predicted proteins | sample TergutEmb28metaG_FD_89873 | JGI IMG/M metagenome (GOLD analysis project Ga0123357, IMG submission 89873) | Embiratermes neotenicus P4 segment gut microbial communities from Petit-Saut dam, French Guiana - Emb289 P4 | ecosystem: Host-associated > Arthropoda: Insects > Digestive system > Gut ... | reverse complement strand
TGTGTTTCCGGTTTCAATATTGACATTTTCGGGCTGAAACATATCCATAAATGTAACTCCCTTACCTTGACTTTTTGAGCCATAACGTTTGGTGATCAACTGATATGGTCCTTCATCGATACATTTGTTTGCAAAGAATAAAGCAGAGTCGGGCTTATTAACCGCCAAATAAATTTCTGCCAGATAAGTCAAAGCAACTCCTTTCGTAGCATGACCAATCTTAATGGTTTTCCAAGGCAAATACTCTTCGGCATAACGCAAATCGGCGATCATCACCTTGCGAATCTCAGACACAGGATCACGTGTAAAATCGGCGCGAATACTACTTCCTGAAGGTTCAGTCAACACTAAAGGAACATTTCCCCACAGATAAGTCAAGTGGCGATAAGCCCATGCACGAGCAAGATGCGCTTCTGCAATGATGCGGTATTTTGTTTCATCGTTTCCCCAATTAATATCGGATTTTTCAGCGCGAATGATTATTGTATTGGATAAATTTACCACTTGATAAAGCCAGGAGTAAAGCGATTTTAATCCGGGGTCGGTCGTTACATTGTATTTCTTCCAGTCGCTCATGATGGTGGCCAATTCACCCGTAGTGTTTGAGGCGACATTGTCTGTTCCTGCAATATGAATAATCGCCCGTAACCCGACATGGCCAAAACCGTTTGTAATTCTATATCCTTCCCGTTCCTGACGCATCAAGGCATATAATCCGTTTACCCCTGATTCATACCCGTCAACAGAAGTATATAACTTGTCGGAAGTCATGATATGAGGTGGATTTTCTTCTAAAAAGTCAGAACAACCGGCTAAGAAAATCAGTCCGGCGATAATCAATAGACGTTTAATATTTTTTATAATATTCATGATTACTTTGAATTAGAAATTTACGTTTAATCCCAAAATAAACTCTCTTTGAACCGGAATTGCCCGTTGTTCATCCAGTTCCGGATCCATACCTTTCCATTTGGTAAATGTAAACGGATTTTTCGTAGTAAAATATACGCTCAATTTATTAGCCCTGAGTGCCCGCAAAAATTTTGAAGGGAAATTGTATGTTAAAGTAATATCTTTTACACGGGCAAAATCGGCATTTTGATATACGGAAGGGAAGTACTTTCCGCTTATATACTGGTTGGCATAGTTAACATCTTTTGTCCAGTAATCGTTGGTAGGATTATCCGGCGTCCAAAAGTTTTTCTGCACAAAAATATTTTTCGCCATAAAAGGATTGAGCTTCGTCATACCCGTTGCACCATAAAGGAACACGGATAGATTGAACTGCCTGTAAGTAAATGTATTAATAAGGCTCCATGTAAAATTAGGCTCCGGAGAACCAATAACCTGCCGGTCGCTCGGATCGTATTGCAGGTTATTATTTTTATCGTCATATTTGGCAAATCCCGGCTGTGCTCCGTAAATAGCTGCCAAGTCAGCTTCGTTTAATTGCCACACCCCAGTAATCCAATAATCATAATTTACTTTGATTGGTTGTCCGATAAACCATTTGTTATCAATATCATCTTGCTTATTCCCGTAGAGGTCTATTATTTGAGTACGGATCAAAGCAAAATTAGCAGTGGTTATCCATTTAAATTTTCTACCGGATATATTCGTGGAATTCACGGCAAATTCAATACCTTCATTACGGGTTTTTCCTATATTTTGGAATCTTTCATCCACTCCATTGGGAGAAGGAACTGCCCTGTCAAGCAATAAGTCGTAAGTATTATTCCTGTAGATATTGAATTCTCCTGTTATTCGGGAACGCAGAAAACCAAAATCAAGTCCTATATTTGTTGCACGGGTGGTTTCCCAAGATAAAAGCGGATCGCCAAGTTGGTTGATAGAATATCCCGGAGCCATTATGTCGCCGCTGACATAGTCCATATTTCCAAGCGTATTCATCGACATGAAAGGCTTTACAGCCTGGTTTCCATTTTCTCCATAAGAAACACGTAACCTAAGTGTATTCAAAACATTAGTTGCCCTTTTAAAGAATTTTTCGTTAGAAACCGTCCAACCAAGCGCTAATGATGGAAATGTTCCCCATTTTGTATCCAGTCCAAATCCGGAATAACCATCTCTGCGTACTGTTCCCGTAAAGGTATAGCGGTTATCATAAGAATAGTTGAGACGAAACATTTGAGACATCAGATTGGCCAGGCTATAATCAATTGTAGGAGTTACAAGCTTTGCCTGCGATATACCATACCACGACAAATCGTCGTTGGGAAAATCCTGCCCCAGTAGCGTATTCGTTTTAATCGTATTAGACTCTACACTGAATAGTCCGGTCAGGAACAAGCTGTTTACACCGAAATTTCGTTTATATGAGAGTATATTTTCAACTGTATAAGAATATCTCAGTACATCTTTAACTTGTCCTTGTCCTCCATATACGCCGCCTTTCCCTGTATTACGTCCCATGTACCAATCCTGTTCCTGATACCTATACTGCACACCGGTGTTCAAACGATACGAAAGACCTGTTATAACGGGAAAATCAAAATTCAACGCATTGTTGGTAGAGGCCACATACGTCTTATTTAAATCATCATAAAGTAAACATTCCAAAGGATTCAACCGGTTAGGAAAAGTCGGGTCGGGATGAATATTTATAGAACCATCATCATTGAAAGGCTTCACCAACGGACTTTTATTGAACACGTCCACAAAAGGAGGCTTGGCGCCGCTTTTGTCTGCATAAGTTAACATGGTGCTGGATTCCAAACGAATCCACTTGATAATATTGGTTGTGAGATTAAGACGGGTGTTGGCGCGCTTGTAATTATCATTAATTACTATCCCTTTTGTATTCAGAAAACCTGCACTAAAATTAAATTTGGTATCTTTTGTACCTCCGGAAATAGAAAGGTTATGGCGCGTGCTTAGACCTTGTCTCAGGAGAAGATCTTGCCATGTCCAGTCCTTCCAGCTTCCGCTATCATAAACAGCGCGTTCGAAAGCAGACAATGAAGAAGAGCCTTCTGCGTCCACTTCTTCAGTCGTAGTCCCCCATTTTTCCTTATACTGATAATATTCGTCTCCCGTCATTATATGCGGAAAATTTGCTACATTCTGAATGCTGTAAAAGCCATTGTAGCTTACTTTGACTTTTCCTTCTTCTCCTCCTTTTGTTTGAATAAGAATAACTCCGTTCGCACCACGGGATCCATAAATAGCAGCAGCTGATGCATCCTTCAATACGCTTATAGATTCCACATCACTCGGATTAATATCGGAAATGCTACCGTTATACGGTATTCCATCCAAAACAATCAAAGGATCATTGCTTGCGGTAATAGAATTTCGCCCGCGTATCAACATCAAAGCCCCATCGCCGGGATCGGCGCCCGCAGCAGTTGCCATCACATTTAATCCGGGAACTGCCGCCTGTATCATTTGGACAATATCCGTCGAAACCATATCGTCGATCCGTTGTTTCGAAACAGTAGAAACAGCGCCCGTTATATCACTTTTCTTTTGAGTACCGTAACCAACAACAACAACCTCGTCTAAATCTTTGGTACGGACATCCATCGCTACGTTTATCACAGATTTTCCTTTCCATTTCCTTTCGACGGATTTGTATCCAAGATAATTGAAAGTCAGTACCGAATCTTTTTCCGGTACAAACGAAAAAGAATAATTACCATTCACGTCTGTGATAACGCCTTTTCCTGTCCCTTTTGCAATAACGGAAACACCAATTAACGGGTCTCCTTTTTCATTGTCGGTCACCTTTCCCGTAATTGTAATTGGATCTACGGCAAAAACGGAAGAAACATACATCATTAATAATAAAGGGAATAAACCCTTTTTCAAAGAAACAAGAAATGCTTGTTTAATCATGATTGTTTTCATGACATACACCTTTTTATAAGATAATTTATTTTGCATACAATTATTCTGTGTAAGTGCACAAAAGTATGAATTATTTTTTAGATAAAAAAATTTTTATCGTCAAAATTTAAAAATTTTTGTTTGTTTTCTTATAAGTTTTTTATGAAAAAGACGGATATAGATATTATAAACAACTAAAATACAATAGTTTATAAATAATCCGCCGTCATAAAATAATGTGTACGTACACATACAAGAAAATAAAATTCCACTATAAATTTAAAAAACTGTGCGATTAAAGTTTTCATATTAAAAAATTTATATTACTTTTGCAAACACAAAAATACTTTATTTAATATTGATTATTAAAAATTTATGTCAAAAAAGATTAGTATAAAGGATATTGCTAAACATGCCGGCGTCTCTGCCGGAACTGTTGACCGTGTATTACACAATCGAGGAAATGTATCAAATTCCAGTAAAGACGCTATTGAATCAGTGCTCAAAAAAATGAATTACAAACCCAATATTCATGTATCAGCGCTGACGTTAAAAAAGCGATATAATTTTGTTATGGCTATCCCGCAATATTCCAAAGGACAGTACTGGGAAACCTTTGTAAAAGGAGTTCAAAAGGCATTGGATAAATATGAGGGACTGAAAGTTTCCATTCAATATTGCTTTTACAATCAATTTGACTTATTCTCTTGCCGCAAAGCTTTTGAAGAAGTCATAAACCTCGATGCAGACGCCGTTATTATCGGGCCTACATTCAGGGATGAAACAATTTATCTGGCTAATCAATTGTCGGACGCGAATATTCCATATATATTCGTAGATTCTATGGTTGAAGGGACTTCTCCTCTCGCTTTTTTTGCTGCTAATCCACACATCTGCGGATATCTTATGTGCAAACTGATTACCAGCATAACCTCTCCCGATTCAGGCATCGCCCTTTTTCAGGCTGTACGTGTAGGAGATGAAAGCGCCAATACAACCATATTGCGAAAAGCAGGATTTATGTCGTATTATAATGAATATGAACTTTCAAATAAATTATACAGGGTGCCATATTCAGTAGTTAATATAGAACAGAATGATGAATTAATCGGAGATTTTTTTGAAAAAAATCCAGACGTGAAAGGCGCAGTGGTTCTAAATTCAAGAGGAAATATTATTGCCGATTATTTCAAGAAAAAAAATATAAAAGACATAAAATTTGTCTGTATAGACCTGACGGAAACCAACATAAAAGCGCTTAAAAACGGATACATCTATTTTATTATGGGTCAAAGACCCGATCAACAAGGATTTATGGCCATAGAGGCTTTCTTTCAGTATTTAATCTATGGAAAGAAAGTAAAATTTGAAAACTATATGCCCATTGATATCATCACCAAGGAAAATGTGGATTTATTCACAGATTTTAATCCTGATTAACAGCCTTTAAGAATTAAGAATTATGACAAACTCAAATCAAAAAAAGACCAATTATCGTTGGGTAATCTGTGCAATGTTGTTTTTTGCGACAACAATCAACTATATGGATCGTCAGGTGCTTTCGTTGACATGGAAAGACTTTATCGCTCCGGAATTTCATTGGGATGACAATCACTATGGCACAATTGCAGCTATATTTTCTTTAGTATATGCATTTTCCATGTTATTTGCCGGACGTTTTATCGACTGGTTAGGCACAAAGAAAGGATTCCTTTGGGCTATCTTCATTTGGTCTGTCGGCGCTTGTTTACATGCGTTTTGCGGAATTGCAACTATATGGTGGGTTGGTGCGGAAAATTTGGGAGCATTAAAAGCTATTGATGATGTAAAAATTATTGCCACAATTATTAACGTCAGTGTCGGTTTAATGATATTTTCCCGCGTTGTATTAGCTATTGGTCAAGCCGGAAATTTCCCTGCTGCAGTTAAAGCGACTGCCGAATTTTTCCCAAAAAAAGAGCGCTCTCTTGCGACCTCTATTTTTAACTTCGGTTCTTCTGCCGGCGCTCTTATTGCTCCGGTTACCATCCCTATTCTTGCAGTAAAATACGGATGGAACATGGCATTTATCATTATTGGAGCTTTAGGATTTGTTTGGATGGGATTTTGGGTATTTATTTATAAAAAACCGGAAGAACATCCAAAAATTAATAAAATGGAATTAGAACATATCCTACAAGATAAAGAAGATATGGTTACAGAGGGAAAAACAGAAAAAAAGTTGAGCTGGGGACAATGCTTCAAATTCAAACAAACGTGGTCTTTTGCTGTTGGTAAATTCATGTCTGATGGCGTATGGTGGTTTTTATTATTTTGGGTTCCTGCATATTTAAGTGATGTTTATGGTTTGAAGTCATCGGATCCTCAAGCTCAAATAGCAATCTTTATTATATATACTATTACTCTTCTGTCGCTCATTGGAGGTTGGTTGCCAACTTATTTTATAAACAAGAAAGGAATGGATCCGTATGCAGGACGCATGCGTTCTATGTTAATCTTTGCCTTTATTCCATTGATCGTATTGCTCGCACAACCACTTGGAGCATATTCCTATTGGTATCCTGTAATCATCATCGGTATTGCTGCTGCTGCTCACCAGTCCTGGTCTGCCAATATCTTCACTACCGTAAGCGATATGGTTCCAAAATCGGCGGTTGCTACAGTTGTCGGTATTGGCGGTATGGCAGGCGGCATAGGTTCATTTATAATCAACAAAGGATCAGGTAAATTATTTGTTTATGCCTCAGGAACTACAATGTTCAATGGAAAAGAAGTAGAAATGACTAAAGATTTACTTGCTCAAGGCGCCGAATTTGTTCGCGGGCCCATGACTTTTATGGGTTTTGAAGGTAAACCTGCCGGTTATTTTATCATTTTCTGTATCTGTGCCTTCGCCTATTTGATTGGTTGGAGCATAATGAAATTGTTAGTTCCAAAATATAAAATTATCACTGTAGCATAGCCTATAAGCCAAATATTTTCAACTGCGGTATGCTTCCCTATTCCTTACCTGCAATTTCCTGAATATCTTTTAAGGTAAAATTGCCAATAAGTTGAATTACCGTAAAACTATCTTCATCATCTACCAGCAAAAGCAATTCTTTTATCTGGTCGCCTTGCGTGTTGGAGTAAAAACGGACGTTGCTTTTATCGTCTTTGACACGCATCAGTTCCTGAAGCTGAGAAGTGACCAATTCGGAAAAATCTTTCTTCATTTGCGCTTTCCGGTCTTTATTATCGGAAGTGAGAAGCTGCAGCGATTCAAGTTTTCCTTTCAGATTGCTTAAATTGACGCCGGCGTTAACTGTTGCAGGCATCATTTGGAACATTGCTTTGGAAATGTATATGGAAGTTACGTTATCCATATCGGCATATTTGTCGAACAATTTATTTTGTGCAAATACCATGCTTGTACAAAATAAGCATAAGACCATGAGAATATATCTTGTTTTCATATTTTTATTTATTTAAATGTTTGTTTAATAGTTGATTGACTCTTTCAAATTCCTGACCGGCGTCGGACGCTTTGGCTATTCCCTTATTCAATTGAACCGACACATAAGCCAGTGTTTGCTGCGCTGCCAAAGCGGCTTCTTCCGGATTATTGAACGTATCCACCCTTTTGGGATACGACGGCTGACGGATTGCAAAAAATAAGCCAATACACAGTAAAATCACTGCTGCCGAACTGCTTATCCAGTAATACAATTTCCTTTTAAGAGGAACGGATTTGGAAGGAGCGTCCATTTGCCTGATTGATTCTTCCAGCCGTTTGGAAACGCCTTCCGGAACTTGAATCTGCGAATCATGCAGGAGGCGAAACAGTTGCTGCTCATCTTTCCAACGTTCATCTACATCTGCTTCATTCAGAAAATATTCCGTTAAAAGACGTTCTTCTTCCGGAGTAGAAATTCCTTCGTAAAATTTATTTAATAACAGTTCGATATTCATTTTACTGATTTTTTAGAATTATTGTTTGCCAACATGCTTTTCAATGTTTTACGCGCTCTTGAAAGCAGTACCCTTACATTTGCCGCGCTTTCGCCGGTTGCGGCTTCTATTTCTTCAAAGGAGCAATCGCCGCATCCTCTCATTTGTATAACGATACGCTGTTTGTCGGGTAATTGTTCGATCATCGACTCGATTTGATGTATTTTTTCTTTGCTTTCCAGTTCACGTTCCGGAGTTGTTCCGGTCATAATATTCAGAGATTCAACCGATTCATTATCTATCCGGTTTCTGGGCGCCCGAAGAAAATCCAGACAGAGGTTTTTCACCAATCTCACACAAAATGCTTCCGGTTGAAGGACATTGATTAATTCTGTCCGCTTATCCCATAACTTGTAATACGTATCCTGAAGAATATCTTCCGCATCATCGGCATTATTCAGCAGGGCGAAAGCAATCCGGTAGAGCTTCGGGTGAAAAGGATAATACAATCGCTTGAACTCCTCCGCGTTCATTTTTTATCCGGTTTGTTATTTTTGATTATGGCGTCAATGTCCGAAGGTTTGATTTTTCCTTTGATGCGGATCATTGCAGGGTCGTCGCCGGTTGTTAATATCACTAATTCCCGGATGGTGTCGTCTTTTACATTTACCAGAATTTTGGTGCGTTCACTGTCTTCATTCACCGAAACCATGGTTTCGTAATTTTCATCTTTCAAAGAGGCAATCGCTTTGTTCAGCTTGTCTTTCACTGATTGACCGCAGTCGCCGAAGCTGAATACTTCTACCCCTTCCACTCCTTTTACATCTTTTTCAAAAAGACTGACGAGTGTCATTGCAAACTTACCAATACTTACGTGTGTTACTCCCTTCTCTTTTGAAAAATCGCTAAAAAGCTTATCTACGCTTTTTTGGCTGTGCATTACGGGAGCTGTCAGAAATAATGCAAGCAGGACGGATAAAATTTTTTTTGTCTTCATAATAAAAATAGTTTTTTTGTTACACAGAGAAGACGAGAGAAGGGGTCAGTTTGTTACAAAACCCTCAATATTTATTAAACTTCACAAAATCTTTCACCTCGCGGCGAACGCGAAGCCGGTGTTCTTCTTTTTCTGTATAACCCAGCCGAACGCCAAGCGTAATCATCAATTCGGAAGGAATGCCGAGCAATTTTTTCACTTCGCTTGTCAAAGGCTCGTTGCCGAAGGCGCTTACGATATGAACATTCAGTCCCTGCGCAGTTGCCGTCAGCCACAGATTTTCCAGCATAAATCCCAAACTCATTACGCCGAGAAAATCGCCTTCCGATGCAGGGGCGCGGTGGTTCGGATTATACAAAATCAGCAATAAAACAGGTCCGTTGCTCACCATTTTGCCTAATCCTGAAGCCGGTTGATGCAGTTTGCCTTGTTGCGCTTCGGGGGAAAGCCACGAAGGTGGAAACTGGCTTGCCAAAATGCCTGTCTTTCTCTTTTTAAGTTCGTCTTCCGAAAACGAAAGTTGTGGATAATTTTCCTGTAAAAATACAGGCGAAACGGATGATTTTAATTCGCTCAGTTTCTTCAAAACGGATTTATCGTCCACGACGATAATTTCAAAATTCTGCATATTATGGGCGGTTGGCGCCCAGGTTGCAGCTTCGAGAATAGTTTGCAGCGTGTCGGGGGCAACAGGGCGGTTTTCATCAAAGGGAATCCGCGATGATTTCCGGTCTTTGATTAATTGTAAAAGTTCTTGTGTATTCATTTTCAAATCATAAAAAAAAGTTTCTATTTCCTTACCACCCCTCCATGATAGCAAACAACAAAATCCGCACCCACTTTTTTCAGCTTTTCAAACGATTCTTCTCCTTGTGTCATATCCAACGTATTTCTCGCGTTCGGACCTATCAATTCCCCATTGGAAATATTTGCTGCATCGCCCGTTATCAGGACTTTACTTTCTTTCAAAAAGTAAGCTGTATGTCCAGGAGTATGTCCGGGAGTAAACACGACTTTGATTCCGCCGCAAAAAGGCAATTCCTCGTCATCATGCAACATCACGTCAACAGGCAGATACAAATCCGGCAGACTCGATTGGATACGATCATAAAACACACGCTCTTCCGGCGAAAGATCTTTCATGCGTTCTTCCATTTTAGAAAGCTTCGGAGAAGGTAAATCGCCTTGAACGTATGGCGCTTCTTTTTCGTGAGCCATAATCTTTGCTCCATGCTTCGCAAACTGCCTGGCAGTGCCGATATGATCCATATCATGGTGCGTCAGTAATATTTTTGTAATTTGCTCGATAGAAAATCCGGCTTTCTCTACTGCATCGCGAATGATTTCAAACTGCCCCGGTAATCCGGTATCAAACAAAACGACATCTTTGTCATCCCATGCTAATACGGGATACATTTTTCCGCCTTGCGGCATTGCTATTTCAAGCATTTCAACATTGTTAGCAATTCTCATTATTATTTCCTCCTTAAATTTAATTGTTTATAAATCAATATTATACTCCGTTTTTATTCTATCAGCCAGCGTTTTACTCCGCGTTCTGTCTGTGAAAATTCTACGCCGATTTTCACAATTTTTCTGTGGTCGGCAACGTATGGAATTGCGTATTCTTTGCTGTTAATTTGTGCGAGAGCATCTTCTGCAGTTGCATTGTCGTCCATTTTGAACTCAAAAACGTAAATATTGCCGACTGTTTTTACAACCGAATCGGCTCTGCCTTTGTTGTTTTTTACTTCGGTTTGCACAAATTGACCCATCAATGTGAAAAGCAAATAGAATACATGTTGATAATATTGCTCATTGCGGTTTTTTTGCTCTATGGCATCGTAGGGAATGTCGGCGAAAAATGCTTTTAGAGAAGTCATAAAACCGTCAATATCATTACGCATCAATTTTCTCAAAAAATCAGTTACCGAAAAATTCCCTGTTGCGATTGGCGTTGAAACAAACGCAGGCAAAAGTTCGTTTAGAAAGCCATACTTAACTTCTTCATTTGGAAAACCTAACACGTATTCATCTAAAATATCGTCGTATTTTTTTATTGTTAAATAACCGGTCTGATAAAGCAAAGGTATGAGATTTTGATTTTCAGCGCGATAATCCATTACCAAATTTGCCTCTATTGTAACATCATTATCAAACTTACGAATATCGTAATTTTGATTTTTCAGCGCTTTTGCAAGAAAAGTCGGCGTACCTGTGGCGAACCAGTAATACGCAAAATCTAATTTCGCAAAAGTATTCAACACGCTAAACGGATTGTAAATGTCGGCGCTCACTTTGGCAAAATGGTAGCCGTCATAACGTTTTTTGAGCCCTGCAAACGCTTGCTCATAAGTCAGATTGCGCCGGTCTGCCAATGCTTGAATTTCAGGTTGGAAATTTTGCAATAATTCAGGCTCAGATATTCCGCAAATTTCGGCAAAATTTTCATCCAAACTTATATCGGTAAGTTGATTTAAGTCGCTGAAAATACTAACTTTTGAAAATTTAGTAACACCTGTAATAAAAACAAATCGCAGATAAGGGTCTGCGCTTTTTAATACTCCGTAAAATGATTTCAGTAAAGTTCTGATTTCTTCGTTTGCAGTTGGGTCGTCCATCGTATTTGTCAATGGCTTATCATATTCGTCGATAAGAACGACTACTCTTTGTCCTGTCTGTTCATAAGCGTTTCTAATGACTGCTTCAAAACGGCTTGCCAAATCTTCGGTATCCGTTCTTTGTCCCCACAATCGTTCAAGTTCTATGAGTTTAACGTTGAGACGCTCTGCTACATTTTTGGCGTTTATCAGCAATCCGACATTAAAATCCAAATAAAAAACAGGATATTGCGTCCATTCTTTTTCGAGTTTGGTAATTTTTAATCCTTCAAAAAGTTCTTTTTTCCCTTCAAAATAGGCTTTGAGCGTAGAAAGAAACAAACTCTTTCCAAACCTGCGCGGACGACCGAGAAAATAAGGCTTTCCGTAATGCGCCAACTGATAAACATACTGCGTTTTATCTACATAAAGAAAATTTTCTTCACGCAAATATACAAAATCCTGTATGCCAATGGGCAGTTTTCGTATTGTATTCATAAGCAAATACTGAATTAAATTTCCATACAAAGATACCATTTTTTATTTCAAATTCAGCCAAATAATACCAATGTAGCAACGAGAAATAATGATACAGCTTATACAGACAGTCTTATTTCATCCTCCCCCTGTTCCATTCTTGCAAACGTTTTTTTCACATATTCATCGGAAGTCATCATAAACGGCGATTTCAGCGTACCTCTTTTCTTGCGTCCTTCCATGTTCAGCTCGGATTCTACCATTGGCGGAATAATTTCAACCACTCTGATTCCCAAAGGCGCTAACTGGATGCGTTGCGCTATCGAAAAAGCATGAAGTCCCGCTTTTGTAGCGCAATAAACCGGACACCTTGAAGCCTTGTCCACCATGAAGGCAAGACCGGATGAAACATTGATGATCGTCGCATTTTCTTTGCCGTAAAGCGTTGGCGTAAAAAGTCCGGAAAGATAAACCGGAGCTTCGAGGTTGATTCGGATTTCGCTGTCGCCGCTGCCCAATTCGTCAAGCCCTTGTGTCAAGTCAATATCGCGCTGGATTCCGGCGTTGTTTACCAGTATATTCACTTTTGGAAAATTTTCGCCGACATACTTAAACAATGCCAACCGGTCATCTGGGTTCGCCACATCGCATTTAAATGTATAAATTCCCTGCAATTCCTTTTCAACTTGCGCCAGTCGGTCTTCGCGCCGCCCACAAATAATAATGGCGTTGCCGCGTTCATAAAAATACTTTGCTATCGAGTAACCTATTCCGGTTGCTCCTCCGGTAATCAATACCGTGTTTTCTTTCATTTTCATTTTCTTATACTTCCTGTTTTTGATATTTTAAGTCTGCTGCAAAATTACAATCTTTTTAATTACTGCGCATTGGAATAGTGTTTTTTTAAGCGTCTTTTTTTAAACCGATTCTTCCGTTTTGCTGGGTTTCAATCCGGTTATAAAACTTTTTCATTTCATCAAATTCCGATGCGGAATATCTGCCTTTTTTGATTTCAAGGGTTTGAGTATAGACTAATTGCCCATCTTTTTCGGTAATATCCGATTTGAAATATCCATAAGGGGATTCAATCTCTACCGCTTTCGGTTGGGATTCAATACTGTATCCTTCCGGTATCTGAATAGTGATGGTATCTTTTTGGAATTTACTTGCATCCATAACAATATCGTATTTTCGGGCAGATCCTGTCAATAAGTCTTTCACGCCTGTTTTTGAAGGATTAATGGGGATAAACATTCGCGTATCGGTTTGCGTGGCAAAATCTTCACAATCAGCCGTAAAAAAGAGATCCAAACGAGGCGGAGTATCCAAAAACTCTTCTTTATGGAATTGACTGATAGCAGGTTTATGCGCACGTAGCAGGTTCGCTAAAATATTGTTGGTTTCTTTAGCGTCGGCATTTATCAGGGAAAAATACGGCATTTCAAATTCTCTGTTTATGAAGGTAGAATGAACGGTCAAATGTCCGGTACCATCAGCGTCCACTCGGATTTGGACATTGTTACTCGCTTCATTCGCTCGCGGTTGATAATCAGGTAGCGTGTAGAAAAAAGCGTTATCGCCAACCGCCAAAGCATCGTGCCCTGCAAGACTGCTGATATATCCGAAAGGAGCATGCTGAGAGGTACATTCCAGAAATATCGTATCGCTTTTCAAGGGAACCATCAAAATTGCATGGTTAGCTTGTCCAAAGCTTGGAAAATCGGGGAAAAACCGCTTCTTTTTTGAACTGATTACCGTGTAATACGAAGGAATATTCACCGCTTCCAACAACGACTTCATGTAGTTGGAAAGGGCTTTGCAGTCGCCGAAGCCGGTTTTTGCCACTTCTTCCGCTTTCATGGGCTGCCATCCTCCGAGACCCAGCTGAATGCCAACATAGCGGGTTGTCGTCTGAAGATAATCATACAGAATCTTTACTTTTTCCCGCTGATCAGTTGTATTTTGCGTCAACTCTTTTATTTTATCAATGGTTTTCTGAGGCAATTGATCCCGCCCTTTCAGCAGTTCGGCGCACCATTGTCCGTATGTTTCCCAATTGGTCATGCTTCCGCAAGCGTTTGTCACACAGAACGTATCGGGCGAAAGATAAACAATCGGAAACAATTCTTCCACAGGCGCCCACTGTTCGTAAGAAATCGCTTTCACTCCCGATAATTCAAAAGTATAAGCGCTTATAGATGAGTTTTTTATTGTTGGTTGAATATCAGTTCCTTTCTCTTTATATCTTAATTTCAGATTAGCCGGAATTTGCAGGGTACAGGTAGCTTTTTCGAGCGAAACATCATATCCGGGAACAGGATCAAAAGTAGGATAGATAAGAATGCCGTTTTTTAATTTCAACTCATACTCATATTTTACAGTATAGGGATAAACAGGCGAATAATATTTGTAAAAAGTCACTTTAACGCTATTTGCCAAATCGGTAGAATAAGCGGTTGTAATCAAATCTTTCTTACTTATTTTTTTAATAACTTTTCCGGTAGCATCATACACCTCTCCGGAAAAACCGTTTAGTTCAAAAAAATCATCTTCTACAATGTATAAATCTGATTTGGATTTTCCTTTTTCATTAAGAATCGTGACGACGCAGGTCTTTTTGTAGCTTCCATTCCGTTCGTCTTGCTGTATTATGGTTTCGGAAGAATTACGCACAACCGCCTGCGCATCCGTTTTCAAACTGTCGGGAATGGCGCTTACAGGATAGTTCACTTGCCCGTTTACTTCCCAAAATACTAACAGACAAAAGAATATGAAAAAGTGTTTCACCTTGTTATTGCTTTTTGAAAACCAATACTTCCTGACATTTCGCATATACTTTAGAAAAGAAATCACGTAAATTCGCGTAATCGTTGGCTGGAATTATGCAGGTATTCAGTTTTAAACAATAAGCAATCTGCACATTGTCTCCACTGGTCTGCACAAGATAGCTGAAATCAATCGATTGATCGTCTCCATAGATGAACCGTTCGGATTTAGGCGCTTCATCCAAAACGTAACCTTTCGGAGTAGAAAAAGCAACAGTAATTCGCTCATCTACGGGATAGCTAAATTCTACGGGCAGTTTCCGTTCTTCCTGTTTGAAGCGGTTTTTTTGCATGGTTTCAAACAGCAGGGGGGCGATGGTAAAAAGGTTTTCTCCTCCCAAACGTACCGTGTTAGAAGTAAAATTATAGGTTTCTGCCAAAGACGCCGGATTTTCATTTATGTTATAATCAGCAATGGAAATATCATTATTGGTTTCAAGTTTACGGGTATATTCCGCTTCATCTTTCGATTTCTCATAATCCTGTTTGAAGGAGAAAATGCACTCTCCGGTACGAACCTCCGTTTTTTTGCCGGTTAATATGCCATCCTTATCAAAAGAAACGGAAAGGTTGGTTCGTGAAACATTGCTTCCTGTTTGAGTCAGATTTACCCATGTGAAATTCTTGCCTTGTATGCACAAAGCGTTATCGACCAGACAATCCACCGGAATGACATTCAAATCGCAATAGGGACGGGTTGCATCCATATAATACGTTTTATCGCCGGCTTTCACTTGTATAATAAAATAATTGAATTTATTCCGGCTGGGATAGCTCAGTGGAATTCTTCCATTGGAACGCAGACTCATTGCCACTACGTTCGCATCGTATCCGGCATTTTTAACGGCATTGAAAAGTAAAGAATTGATTTCTCCACTGTTGCCTACTCCGTCTTTCAAGGCTTTCGACGGGTTGTTAATATATAAGGTATTATTATCATCCCATTTGACTTTACTGCGCACTAAATTTAAAATTGCCCGCAATTTTTCCTCGTCTCCGCTTTGCGATACCGGCAAAGCAGCAAGTTCATTCTTAAACAGCCCTTTATCTTTGAGTTTACTGCCAAAATTTTCGTGATTCATTAAGCCTTCAACTACATTACTCCAACTCTGTGCATAATCTTTGTAATATACTCCGGTAACAATAACTTTCTGAAGATCAAAAGAAATACCTGTCATAAAATCGTTGTAGTTCCACACAAAATTTTCGTCTTTCAAAGCAGGCAGGTCAACTACCTCAGCTAAAGTTTCTTCTCCCAAACACTGTAAAGGATTTGCCCCGATATGAAAACTCATATTAACGGGAGTAGTTTTAAATTTAATAGACTCATAGCCTCTGACTTCACGATTGAATTTAAAATATTCCGGTATGGCAATCCTGAAACAGCTATATTTCACCGGAATGGAACGCTGAAACTGTATATTTTTCGGAGAAGAATAAAAAGGCGACCGGAAGCTATATTTATATTCGATGACCGAACCTGCTTTTACAGCCGGAAGCGCAAATTTCATCCGCTTGAGATTTTTCGTAACATCTTCAATAAACACATAATTTTTGGATAATTTTTCTTTGACTACTTTCCCGTTGTCCAAGTTGTAAGTCCAACCTGTCAATCCACTTATATCTTCAGTAGAAGCTGAATTAGCTCCTTTATAAAAAAAGATACTGCCATTGGCTTGATCCACGCCGTCGGCAGTCAGAATTTTGATGCGAATCGTATAATCCGTTACCAATTCAAAATCCATACACCCGTTGTTCCAAGTATAATACGCATCTTGGCTTTCATAAACGACAAAAGCGGAAGCAGTACTGTCCTTGTCATAAACGGTCATTTTTAATAAATCTTCAGGCGCTTCGCCAAATTTAAATTTGTCTTGGGCATTAACAAATGGAATGCAACAAATCCAAATGAAAAAAAATACGAGATATTTCATACAATTTATAATTATAGTTAACACATTAGGTAATAATTCAAGCGTCAAAGGTAAATGTTTCAGTTTAAAATAACAAATTTTAGGTTAATTTTTTGCTGTTAACCTGAGTTCGGGATAAGAGATAGCCCATACTGCGACTATATCATCAAAAACAGTAGAGACGTTGCGCGCAACGTCTCTACACGGAATTTCACCCCAAAAACCCTTTCAAATGGGGCGGTTTTCCGATTTGTGAGATGGTCACAATTATTCTGCTACGCACCGGACACTATACCCAGTTGCACGAGCCCATTCTTCGCCTGGGTTAATTCCATTACTGTTGATGGGAATGTAGTTACTGTACGTGCTGTTAACAATACCAACCGAACTACTCCAATAGCATCCGTACACGCCTATGTCGTTAAATGCGTCCTTGAAGTTGGTACGGTTCCCTGCCGCTGGCAGGAAGAGCGTAGGTTCGCTACTACCCGGAGGGGTAATCAAGAAACCGGGATTGGAATAACC
>Ga0123357_10004013_pt1 | contig 17117 bp, 12 predicted proteins | sample TergutEmb28metaG_FD_89873 | JGI IMG/M metagenome (GOLD analysis project Ga0123357, IMG submission 89873) | Embiratermes neotenicus P4 segment gut microbial communities from Petit-Saut dam, French Guiana - Emb289 P4 | ecosystem: Host-associated > Arthropoda: Insects > Digestive system > Gut ... | reverse complement strand
GACCGATAAAACGTCCCATTGGTCCTTCGTATGTCCGGGATCCCTTGTATAGCCGTCGTCAACGGATATTTTCGTCCATAATTCCAGGCTTTTCACCATATCTCCGTTCACGGCGTACGCCGTTTTTTCGTAAAACCTGTCCATTACGGGGATCAGTGAACTCAGGTCGCCGTGAACGCCGGTCTGCCCGGCCTCCGGGTCTGCCGCCGCGCCCGCGTCTTGTTCCGCGTTCGCCGGCGTCTGCATGTCCGTCGTGTCCGCCGTGTCGCTCATTACAACCAGTACGAGGGCCGCGCCTTCGGGCGTAATTTCTATCTGTGTTACCGGCTCCCCATCGGCGCCGACGACACGCACGCCGGCCGCGTCGCGTATATAGGTTTCAACGCTGTACGTCGCGTTCGCGATCATTTTTACCGGGTTGTCTGGGATCACGTAATTTTGGCTGTAACTGAATACATACTGGTATTTCCGGCCCGTGTTCACATCCTGAAATTCGATTGAAACGTCCTGGCTGAAATCCTTCACGGCCGGGTCTATCTCCAGGCTTAGATCCAGCGTCCCGAACTCGGTTATTCCCGTGCCGGTTGTCGCGGCCGCGCAAACATAAGGCATAAATAAAAAGGCGACGCCGGCGATTGCCGCCAATATGCATGTCGAAAGCTTTGCCATTTTATTTCATGGAGGCGCAGGATAATATCCGGTTGTCCCGCGCCCGGTCTCCTTTCGGGGTATATACCGCACAACGTTATCATGCGCCATATATACGCGATCATATGACGTTGTACGGGTAGTGTTTTGGCATATCTAGATGCTCGCCAGTATAAATTGCAAGTCCGGATGTTTTGGCGTATAGGGTTATGTAACCATCATCTTAAAAAACCCCGGATATACCGCCTTTACCGCTCAACCCCCTAAAAACACCGGGTACGCGGTCGCTACGCCAATTACCATTGCGCCGGCTATCAATGTATTCACGCCGCGGGTTTTGCTGTCGGCGTCGTCATTTTTAGTACCCAGCGCGAACATTATGCCGCCGACGAACATGACTACCCCGCCGAGTTTTTGAATCCAGGGCACCAATATTTCCATTACCTTGTTGAAAGCGTTTGTCGCGTCTACAGTGCCCGCCGCGGCCCCGGGATCGGCCGCCCCCGCGCCGGCCGCCAGTACGTTGACGGCAAAGAAAACGGTCATAACCGCCATAACCGTCAATAAAACCATCAGTTTTTTATACTTATCGGGCTTCTCGAAATAACTCTGCTGCTTCACTTTCGTTCTCCTTTTCGTAATTTTTCTTTTTGCCGTCAGCGAGGTTATCGGTGTTTATGCTTTTCAAGTCGTTCACAAAGTCCTCAGTCGCGTCGTTATCCTCTATCGTATCGAAATTCGTAACCATGCTGATAATCTCGTCGTCCTCAATGGGTACGTCGCCGTCCTCCGTGTATGTGGTGTCCGCGAAAGTCATGGGCGTTCCTTTTTCCAGCCCTTCCGCCATTTCCGCGCAGACCTTTTGTATATCGCTCTGCTCCGTGGATACCCGGACGAACAAATCCAATGTTTTTTCGTTTTCCATGCCTTCCTCGCGCAGCTGTTCGTCTGCTTCCGTCCGCGCGTTTAACTCGCGTTCCTCGTCCTCGTCCAATCCGACGCCGGAAAATTGGGTGTTTTTGTTCTTCCTCATGTCGTTAACGGCGCTTGCCAGCGTCTTTGCCCGTGTGTCGATGACAACCTCGCTTTCCCTGAACGCTTCATCTATCCCGTCCAGGACGCTTGCCGGCCTGGTTTCCGCCGGGCCCCCGCCGCCGATAATATCCGTCGCCGGTTTAATTTCCTCCGGCTTATCAGGCGCGCCCTTCGGCGCATAGACGGGGACACATTTTTCGTCCGCTTCGCTCGTGTATTGATAATTCTTATGCAGCGTTAAATTGTATTTTTGTGAGAAATACGGGCTTTTGCCGCCAACAAGCAGGATGCAGGCGGTCTTTTTGATGTTCCTGATCTCGTCCGGGAGCATGAGTTCGCGACCGACCCGGGCGCTGCTTGTTGTGCTGCTGCCGCGGGAGCCGCGGGTCCGGCTGTAATCCTTTTTATCATAAGTGCCTTTTCCCAGGCTTTTTGATAGATACTCCAGCGTTTCCACATGCGAAACGGATCCCAGGTACAGAAGGGAATTGCTGTTGTCCACAATCACGCCCCACTCGTCCTTGTACATCTTTTTGATCTGTTCCAAGGACTGCAAGATCGTCGTTATACTGATGCCGAGTGAGCGCGCGTAGGCTAAAATCTGGACGAAATTAGGGATAACGCAGGTGTTTGCGAACTCATCCAAAATGAACCTGCACGGGACGGGAAGCTGCTGCCCATCCCTCATATGTACATTCAACGCGCAGTAATTCAATTCGCTGAATAACTGTGTAAAAAGCATCCCCGCAACAAAGCTGAAGGTCTTGTTTGTTGGCGGGACGATCACAAAAATCGCCGTTTTTTCTTCCCCGACGCGATCCAGCCGCATCTCGTCGCGGCTGAATATGCGCCGCACTTCCGATATGCGGAAGGGGGACAGCCTGGCCGACGCCGATATGACGATGGATTTGGCCGTCACGCCGCCGGCTTTGTCGCGGAACTCGCGATACTGCTGCACGGCGATATGATCGGGTGAATACTTTTCCGCGAAGTCGGCGAAATACTGATCCAGCTTGCTGTTCTTCGCGTCGTTGGTGTCTTCAAGCCGCAGGTCGCCCATCAGCTTCAGCACGTAATTTATTGTCTGGTCCTCCGGCTTATTATCCTGCAATACGGCGAAAAACAGGGATTGCAGGAACAGCCGTTCGGCCTTTTCCCAAAATGGATCGCTGCTATTTCTCTTTTCACCTCCGTCCGTGTTTATGATGAGCGTTTCAATGAGCGTCAGAACGCGTTCTTCCCATCCGGGCCGCTCCATGTGGATGTAGTAGAAAGGGTTGTACCCGTCCGACATCTGCATCATATCCAGGTTCAGCACGCGGATTTTATAGTGCTTCACCGTTTCCAGGAAATAAGCCGCCTTGTGAAAAATTTCACCCTTGGGATCCGTGATCACGTAAGATCCGTGGGCCTGTAAAATATTTGGGAGGACATAGCTTCGGGTTTTTCCGGATCCGGAGCCGCCGATGATAAGCACATTATTATTGATCTCCCGGTTGTACATACACACTTTTTCGGTCTTTGTGAGCAGGATGTCCGAATCCGAATACTTTTTTTTCGCGGCCAGTATTTTTTTCTTTTTGGCGGCCATTGATAGACGGCTTTTTCTTCTGATATCCCGAATCCTTATTTTTACCTGGTTCGCCGCGGCCAGGTAATTCAGGCTGCCGGGCTTTGCCCATTGCGCGGTTCCGAACTCTTTGCCGGGTATCAGTTTTTTCCTCGTCGTGGTCATGTACGCCCAACAAAATAAGAGGAATACGATCCCCCCGGCTAAAAATTTTATGGTGGTAATCCCCGTGTACCTGATATCGGCCGGCGTGTTTGACAGCCGGTTCAGGAATACGTTTATAAATTCCTTTCCGTTGAAAACGGCTTTCCCCGTCGTGGCGCTTATTACCGGTGTATTTTTAACCTGTTCGTATGCTGCAGCCATATGCAAACTTAAAAAAAGTACGAATATTATGCCTAAGATTGGCAGCGCGTAATCAATTAAATCCTTTTTTTGGGGTTGCATCTGTAAGCTTCTTTCGGGCAAATTTGTCGGTCGAAATGGTCCGTTTTAACGCTGCGGCTGCATCTGCTGTTGCTGCGGCGCTCCTCCCCCGCCCGGTTTCATATTTATTTCCCGTGCCAGGCTAATTGACGCGCCCCAATCGTTCTTTGTCAATTCCTCTATGTTGCCTTGTACCGCGGCGTTTTCGACATCTTTTCCCGGGTGCTGCAGCGAGCTTATTTCCCGCAGGTTGCTGTATATCAGCGCTTCCAGCGCCTCCACGCCGCATAGTTTTTTCAGTTGCGACGCCTTGTCTTTCCCGATCTCTTTGAAGTTTTCCTGTTCCCTTTGCACTTCTTCCAAGCGTTTCTGCAGGTACATAAGGTCGCGGGGCGCCGGCGAAGTATTATTGATCAGGTAATTCACTTTCGTTTCTTCCGTCTCCAAAATCTGAAGGTTTTTCTGTATTTTTATCTGATCCGCTATGAGCAAGCCTTTCGTCAGCCGTAACCGTTCCTCGGCCTGGTTTTTATCCCCGAAGTCGCCGCCGTTGAGCATGTCCTGCAGTGTCCGCCCGGTTTCGTAATCAACGGCTTCCCCAATGGAATCGTCGAAATACGCGCCCACATCGTATAGGGTCGCGTCATAGTCCTGGCCTTGCATCCGTTCCACGCTCATGTTGTACGTGGCGGCGTACTGCTCAAACTCGCCCTTGCTGGTGAAAATTACGACGTCGTCAGTGAAGCTGCCCTTCTCCCTCATTTCATCTTTTACGCTTTGCCAGTATCCCTTTTTCCGCCCCTCAAACCTGCCGTCGTGTAAATCCGCGACTTTTTCCCCGTCTGCGTAAACGCTGTAATAGCTTTTTGTATATTCATGGCCCAGGTAATCTTTCTCACGCCGCGAATTTATCTCTATAAAATTCGTGGGGTTAGTGCGTTCCGCGATATAGTAAGGTTCGTCGCTCGCGTACCAGTCCCGTTCCGTGATATGGTTGAGCGCGCGGTCGAAGTCCATCGGCTGCGTTCCCAGTTTTCGCTGTTCCAGGTACTCGCCGCTTATTTCCTCAAACGTCTTTTCGTTGCCGGCGTTATTCAATGCCTGTATCGGATCCGTCATTTTGTGATCCCGCAGCGCCTCCAGCGCGATCAGGTCCTGGTAATCCTGTTTTGTGAAGTTCTCTACGCCTTTTGCTTTCAAAGCGTCGATGCGCCGGTTAATTTCCTTTATCTGCGCGTCCTGCGTCATACGATCCGTAATATCCTTAACCTTCTGCAGATCCTTTTCCGGGAAGAGTATCAATTTATTGTTTCCCGCCGCCTCGCCGCCCTCGATGAGCGAGTATGTAAGTCCGAAGCTCTTTGCGTATTTTGCGAAATCCTTCTGCTGTTCCGGGGTCAACTCCGTCGCGCCGGCCGATAACGGTAAGCCGCTTTTGTATAATTCCTGCGCCGCGACAAGGCCGCGGCCTTCCTGTATTGCCTGTTTCGCCTTTTCGGTTTCATTCAAGGTTTTCATCATTTTTAACTGTTCGCTTTTTACCGCGTTATCCGTTTTTGCCGCGTTTGTGCTTTCCCGTTTAAGCTCGTTCTCCAAATGCCGGCTCCGTAAGTTAATGAGCCATCCTAAAAATGCCTTTAATAAGTCCGCCGTGATTTCGGCTCCCTTGGTCATAAGCCCTAACGAGGCGTTGGCCGTTTCGTCGCCTATCACACTCACCCGCTATCATCTCCTTGGCAATTTTCTGGATGTTAAATTTAACTAAAATTTATCGTAAATGAGTTTACCATTATGTTGTTTTAGTGTCAATTTATAGATATTAATATCTATAAATGTAGTTTACATGTAAATTATTAGTTAAATTGGAAAGCTTACCTTTCATGTTGTATGAATATGCATAAATTTATGTCGAAATTTATCTATAAATGATGTATTACGTAGGCGTGTAATGCCTACGTGGTTTTTACTCAATATAAAAAGATGGCGTAAATATGCCGTTTATCCATATATGCCCGCGCTGTGGCAGCATTATCAAAGGAAAAGGGGTGTATTGTACCGCAGCCGTTTCGCGGTTATCCATGCCATCGGCGCCGTCAATTAAATCTGCGCTTAAAAGGAAAATGTATCGTTTCTCAGCCGTTTCACCGGTCGTCATGCAATTGGCGCGGGTTCGGGGCGCGGCTGCGTTTATCGGCGGGGGGTTTGGCGGGCCGTCCGCGCGGTCGGGGTGTCCGTGAGCGACAGCTGCATCCGGGGCGCGGGGCTTGCATGCACCGTGGGCCTGGCGGGTCGCGTGCGTGGTCGGGGCATCGGCAGGGGCGGCAGCTGCAACCGGGGCGCGGGCCTCGCGTATGCCGTACCCTGGCAGGTCGTTCGCGTGGCCGGGGTTTCGCCGTGGTCGACGGCTGTATCCGGGCGCGGGCCTTGCGCGTGCCGTGGTTGGCGAGTCGTGCGCGTGGTCGGGGCCTCGCGTATGCCGCGCCCTGGCGGGTCGTTCGCGTGGCCGGGGTGTCGCCGTGGTCGGCGGCTGCATCCGGGCGCGGGCCTTGCGCGTGCCGTGGGGTTGGCGGGTCGTGCGCGTGGCCGGGGCATCGGCCGGGGCGGCAGCTGCAACCGGGGCGCGGGCCTCGCGTATGCCGTGCCCTGGCGGGTCGTTCGCGTGGCCGGGCGACACAGTGGCCGGCGGCTGCATCCGGGCGTGGGCCTTGTGTGCGCCGTGGGTTTGGTGGGTCGTGTGCGTGGCCGGGGCATCGGCGGGGGCGGCGGCTGCAACCGGGGCGCGGGCCTCGCGTATGCCGTGCCCTGGCAGGTCATTCGCGTGGCCGGGGTGTCGCAGTGGTCGGCGGCTGCATCCGGGCGCGGGCCTTGTGTGCGCCGTGGGCCTGGCGGGTCGCGCGCGTGGCCGGGATGTCGCAGTGGTCGGCAGCTGCATCTGGGCGCGGGCCTGGCGCGTACATAAATATAGGTCTATTGGCTTAAATTCACGCTTTTAATAAAATAATAGTTGACAATAAGCCTTTAAAAGCTTATAATTAATAATATAAGTTAAGTGTAATTGCATACACATATTGATTTTAAGCCTTAAAGGGCTTAAAATCAAAAGCTGTCCTAACCGCTATATGGGGAGAAAGGAAGCATACAATGTCTGAAATGGTGCAAATGGAATTAATTCATACGGAAGTGAAAAATCCCGGGAACCGCGCGCGTATGCGTGAACGCTATTTGAAGGATAACAAACTTGAATCATTCGCCGAGCAGGAAGCGCTTGAATTATTGCTTTCATATTGTGCCCGTCAGAAAGACACAACTGAATTGGCTTCCAAAATGCTTAGGGTATACGGCAGTTTCGCAAATCTTCTGGATACACACCCGCTTGACATCGCTAAACGCTGTCAAGTGAGCGAAAATGTCTCCGTATTAATCAGCATGGTTCCTCACCTGGCAAGGCTGTATAATCAAAGCAAGTGGGAAAAGAAGGTCCGCCTTGTTTCGTCACATACCGCGGGGCAATACTTAATTGATCTGTTGGGCGGCCGGAATACGGAAGTTTTCTATATTCTATGCCTGGACGCGCAGCGCAGGTTAACCAATGCCGCGCTTGTAAGCGAAGGTACCGTCGAGGAAGCCCCAATTTACATACGTAACATCGTTGAAACCGCTTTATTGCATAAGTCGGTATCCGTGGTGCTGGCGCATAACCACCCCGGTGGCTCCCAATCGGCATCCGGCGCCGATGTAGAAGCCACACGGCAAATCATACGAACGTTTGAATTGTTGGAAATAAACGTTCTGGATCATATCATTGTTTCAGGCGAAAGTTACTACAGCTTTGCCGAAAGCGGCCTCCTGGGCCTCCGGTATTAATACGCGGCAATGCATTAATTCAGGCTGACAATAAGCTTTTAAAAGCTTATTGTCAGCCACACATTATGAAAGAGGGGCAGTTTGCATTGAAAAAATATACCAGCATTACGGAAAAACAAATTTTGTACTATGCGTGGCAAGAAATTATGAGGCGGCAAGGCGAAGAAGAAGCTCGTTTGCAGGCTAATCCGAATAGCCCGATTTCAAAGTATTGGCTAAATAAATATGATATGCAACTCAAAGAATTACATGGCAGAATTCTTGAAATAGAAAACGCGGAGCGTAAGGCGTCGGAACGGTAATGTGATATGGGCGGTTGCAAAACCGCCCTCATAACGTCAAAGGATGGTGTTAAAATGACGCGGGAAGCATTGCGCGCATACCTTCATAACGAGCCGCTGGTGTCGGCCGTCAGGGTCAAGTCGGAGATTGACGGTATACGCCGATCTTTATGTGAAGCTTTACGTATAATTATTGATGTTGGGGTCAGTAAAACAGCTTGCATGGAAGTACAGGGCAAAATAAGCGAGTACGGTAAAATCAGTAAGGGCTATGGAAATATGATTGAGGATACATTTGGCGTCACCTGGCAGGCGGAGGCGGTTATTCGCAGGTTCATGGATCTTTCGGATGCTGAGATTGACAGGCTCCCGTCAAAACTAACTTTTTAGTCTTCCTATCCACATTAATAGGCATGTTGACATTGTGCTTTTAAAGTCTTATAGTAAACATGATTACCGCGGGTTTTGCGCGCGTCAATTTGCTTATAAGGTTACTTTTGGGAGGGCGTGTACGTATGGCGAAAATACTTTTGTCCGAATATGCCGAGCGTAAAGGAAGGACTAATCATGCCGCAGTTCAAGTGGCAAGGCGGGGTTCATTCCAGACTGCCGAAAAAATCGGCCGGCAGTGGTTTATAGACGAGGATGAAGAATACCCCGATAACCGTATAAAGGACGGAAAATACATTGATTGGAAATACGGTCGCCGGCGTAAAAACCAGTCGAACGCCCCTGCCAATGATACGCAGGCAGCCGATAGCCGGCCGTCGTAGGGTGTATACCTCGGGTGGCGGCACGATTATGCTGGTTGATCACAATGCGCCTTGTTGGTACGTTTATCCTTGCTATGTCGCCGCGCTATGGTCTTTAGCCGTGTTTAAAAATTCGCTTCAAAGCGCAGGCTAAGAGAATATGGCTGAATAATGGCGGAGGCATACTTATGGATAATGATTATTTAATAGTTACGGCGTCTTTCCTGGAAGATAAAAAATACGCAGGACATGCGCGTGAAAATTCTTTGGTGGAAATTGACTGCCTACCGCCGTACGGCGCCGGCGACGGATACTCCGATCTGGAATTGCTGCTTATCAGCTTTTCATCAAGCGTTTGTTTATCATTGTCCGAATTTTTGAAAAATCAAAGAAAAAAGGATGTTAAGTCTGTAAACGCGCAGGCAAAGGGCTATGTGCGCGATGAAGACCCAAAAGTAATATCACGCATTGAGCTTGAATTATTTATTGCGTCGCCGGACACAGAGGGGCTGGAGCTTGGTGAAGCGTTGAAGGCGCTCGAAGACCGTTTGTGCCCGGTCTGGGTTATGCTTAAAGCAGCCGGTGCTCGGATAACGGTGTTGTTTGAGTTATCACGGTGAGCCGCTGCTCATCGGCGGCGGCCTGGTTCTTGGCGCTTTTGTATTCCGGTCAGCCATGCAAAAGCACTTTTGGTCTAATGTCGCCGCCTTGTACTTTATTGGTTTATCGTATTTTCACGTAAAAAGCCAGCCTCAAAATTGTCTCTATCACGCTTCAAACAAAGGGTACGGGTAAGTATGTCCTCCGCCTGGCAGATGAACGAATAAGCCGTGCAATCTTCGACATCAATTTTTTTTCCATCGGTCTTTATTTCCATTCGGTATTCGTCGCGTATGTCTTCGGGGGCATATTCCATATTGACGACGAACCTGTATTCTTGTTCAAATGCATATGCTGTGCTTTTAATCAGCTCGAACGCTTTTAAGTTTTGAGGGTTCGCATTAAAATGGGAGGTTATAAAGACATCTGATATTTTGTCAGCAACAGCCTGATTCTGTAAATCCCGATAGTCAACATAACCATGAAATTTGCGTCGGCAATCAACTTTTGCATTATCAAATGATTGAATAAATCTTTCAGGATTGCAAATAACGAGCGCCCAACCTCCAAATTTTCGTAGTTTGTCTTGGTCCTCGTTTATTTTTAACAACAAGTATTTTTCGTCGCATCCCATAACGTTGCCGGAATTAAACGCGAACATGCAGCAGATAAAAGTATTCGCCCCCATGAGGCTTAAGTCACCCACCATATCTTCTTTCGTTACACCTGCTTTGGTAAGTCCCCTATCTAAATATTTCGTTAACCCGGCCTCAGCAAATGCCTTCTCAAAGGCTGCGCCCGAATAAGGTATTTTACAATCCAATAGGTCGCCTTGCACGGTATCGCCTGTCGTGCTTTCGATACGCCGGTAATGGCACGCATTTCTTAAATACATAGTGCCCTTCTGTAGTTCTTCCAAATGCTCCAGCTCGGTCGAGAACCGCACTAAAGGAAACTGAAAATCCATATCTGTTATCCCCCTAATTGAGTTTGTCTTTTTGACAGCTGTCTTTCTCTATAAATCAGCCATCGCTTGATTATTTTGTACCACAAAAGTATAATTGTGCCTGTGCGATATGTCAATTGTATTTGGCACAATATTTTCTATTGTGCCTAAATATACAATGTGAGGTGTAATTTAATGTTTTGTTCCAAAAAAGATATCGGTGAAAGGCTAACTAAATTGAGGAAATCACGGGATCTCACACAGGACGAATTATCTGCAGCTCTTCATGTAAGCCGTGAGGTGGTTGCTAAATGGGAGAACGGCTCAAGAGATATAAAGACAGAGTATTTAGTTGCAATAGCTGATTTTTACGGAATAACATGCGATGGGATCTTAAGGGGTATAAAAGCCGAAAATGTGAATATCTCCAATGAACTTGGGTTATCTGATGGTGCCATTGACGGATTGAAGTCAATATATCATAGTTCGGTATCTACGGGCCGCGACACCATAAAAATTATTAATCTACTTCTTGAAAATGAAGAAAATTATTTTATTTTTCGCGCTATTATGTATTATCTTGCCAATTTTTCTCGTCCGAAGCATCAACTGGATCCCGATGTTTCATACCTTGGTCAAAGAAATAGTGAACAATATATAGAATGGTTAGATACCCATATAGAGGTATATGATGAGCAAACAGGTTCGCTGCATCAAATTCCATACGAAGATATAAACGGTATTTATTTGCTTAAATTACAGATTCAGCTATCAAAATTAAAAGATGCGCTGCAAGGCTCCAGTGGCTTGGTTTCAAAATAGTCGTTATTTTTTTCCAATAATCACATCAACCAGGAGGTTATATGAACAAGCAACAATTGGCGTCAAAAATTTGGGAATCCGCAAACAAAATGCGCTCCAAGATCGAAGCGAACGAATACAAGGACTATATCCTTGGCTTTATTTTTTACAAATATCTGTCGGACACAGAAGTAAAATTCCTATACGAGAACGATTTTACGGAAAACGATATCCGGGCGCTTGCGGAGGCCGACGCGGACGCCGTGGCCTTTATTCAGAAGGGGATCGGCTACTTCATCGAGTACAAAAACCTCTTTTCAACCTGGCTTGCCATGGGCAAGGATTTCAATGTTTCAAATGTGCGTGATGCCATGTCCGCGTTCAGCCGTCTCATCAATGCCACGCATCGGAAGGTCTTCGAGCAGATACTCAATACCCTGGAGAGCGGCCTTTCAAAACTCGGCGACAGCGCGGGCACGCAGACAAGGGCCATCAGTGATTTGATCCAGCTCATAAAGGACATCCCAATGGACGGAAAACAGGGTTATGACGTGCTGGGGTTCATCTACGAGTATTTGATTGGCATGTTCGCTGCGAACGCCGGCAAAAAGGCCGGCGAATTCTATACGCCGCATGAGGTTTCCCTGCTTATGTCCGAAATTGTTGCATACCATCTGCGGGACAGGAAAGAGATTAAGATTTACGACCCGACAAGCGGATCCGGCTCACTGCTGATCAACATCGGCCATTCTGTCGCGAAGCATATAGACAATGAAAATAACATCAAATATTACGCGCAGGAAAATAAGCAGAACACATACAACCTGACGCGCATGAATTTGATTATGCGCGGCATCCTGCCGGACAATATCGTGGCGCGTAACGGCGACAGCCTTGAAGACGACTGGCCCTACTTTGAGGACAATGATCCGGTCAATAGTTATGCGCCGCTCTTTGTGGACGCGGTAGTTTCCAACCCTCCATACTCGCAGGCATGGGATCCAGCCGATAAAGAAAACGACCCGCGATATAAGGATTTCGGCTTGGCGCCAAAAACAAAGGCGGACTATGCGTTCCTGCTGCACGAACTGTTCCACCTGAAGCCTGACGGGATCCTGACCATTGTGCTGCCGCACGGTGTCTTATTCCGCGGCGGTGAGGAAGGCAGGATCAGAAAGAACCTTATTGAGAAGAACCAGATAGACGCTATTATCGGCCTGCCCGCAAATATTTTCTTTGGTACAAGTATACCCACGATCATTATGGTATTGAAAAAGAACCGCCCGGACACTGATATCCTGATCATCGACGCGTCGAAAGGCTTTATAAAAGTTGGCAAGAACAATGTCCTCCGCGCCTCGGACATCAAGAAGATCGCCGACACGGTAATCAGCCGGAAGGATATTGACAAATACGCAAGGGCGGTAAGCCAGGAGGAAATAAGGCAAAACGAATACAACCTGAATATCCCCCGGTATGTGGATTCCTCCGACGCGGCCGAAACCTGGGATATCTACGCGTCCATGTTCGGTGGCATACCAAAATCGGAGATTGTGCTGCTTAATCCGTACTGGGACGCCTTCCCCAGCCTGAAAGACGCCCTTTTTACAGGGAACAGTACGCCGTATTCCGCGCTGGCGGCGGCCGACATCGCGAAAACTATTAACGAAAATCAAGAGGTTATCAACTTCATAAACGGGTACGGGGCGGCGTTCAGCGATTTCGCGCGTCTTGCGCACAGCGCGCTGATCGGAAATATGATGGGGCTCAACCTTAACAGGGAAGAGTCCAACCTGAGCGACGCAATTTTTGAGCGTATTGAAAACATGCCCCTGGCCGATAAATACAGCGTGTTTCAGGCTCTTGACGACGAATGGTCAAAAACCGCCGTCGATTTGGAAATTATCCAGACGGAGGGTTTCGTCGCGGTGAAGAAAGTCGATCCCAATATGGTGATAAAGAAGAAGGACGGCAAAGAGCAGGAAGTACAGGAAGGCTATGTCGGCCATGTGATTCCTTTCGATCTGGTGCAGGCGACCATCCTAAAGAGCGAAACCCAAGCGCTGAAGCGAAAGGAAGAACGGCTGGCCGAAATACAGGCTGCCTATGGTGAAATGATTGATTCATTTTCGGATGAGGATAAAGAAAGCAATATATTGAACGAAGCGAAGGACGCTTTTTCTTATGCCGATTTGGGAAAGAAGATTAGGGAACTCTTTGGCTCTTTTGCGTTAGCAAATGTGGCTGTCACCGATTGCGACGAGGATGCCTTTGAGAAAAAGCTAGTTTGGGCACAAGTGCTTATGGACGAGGAAAGGCAGCTTAAAGCGCAGGTTAAGAAGGACGCTTCGACACTGCATTTGCGCACCAAGGATACAATTGAGGGTTTGACGGACGAGCAGGCAACCGAACTTCTTGAAGAAAAATGGATAACTCCCCTTATGGTCGCACTCCGTCGGATACCAGCCGGTGTGATTTCCGATCTGGCCGCGCGGATCCACGCATTGGCGAACAAGTATGCCACCACATACGCGGAGGTGGCCGGGCAGATTGCAGTAACGAAGACGGCACTTTCCGGCCTGATTGACGGGCTTACTGCCGGAGAGTATGACATGAAGGGGCTCAGCAAGTTTCAAGCGCTGTTGAAGGGTGAATAACATGGCGGAATTAAAGGCAAGTCCGGAGATTCGGTTTGCCGGGTTTATGGTCAATTGGGAACTGCGGAATCTAGGGAAGTTAGGGACGACGTTCTCCGGTTTGTCTGGGAAAACTAAAGAGGATTTCGGGCATGGTGCAGCGGAATTTATTACTTATATGAATATTTTTAGCAATCCAATCGCCGATCTCAATGGAACAGAGCGCGTCGAATTTGACAGTAACCAAGATGGAGTTAGGTATGGCGATGTGTTTTTTACAACCTCGTCTGAAACTCCTGAGGAAGTCGGTATGTCTTCTATTTGGCTCGGAAATAGGCCAAATGTGTACTTGAACAGCTTCTGTTTTGGATGGCGACCTGCGGAAAAATTCGATTCTTACTACCTTGCTTTTATGTTACGGTCATCAGCTATACGCAAAAAATTCATCTTCTTAGCCCAAGGCATTTCTCGGTATAATATATCAAAAACAAAAGTCATGGAGATGAATGTACCTGTACCAAAACTTGATGAGCAAGGGCAAATAGGATCCTTTTTTCTTTATCTCGATAACCACATCAATCTTCATCGGCGTCAGTATGACAAGACTGTCAATATAAAAAAAGCCATGCTCGAAAAAATGTTCCCGAAAGATGGGGCTTACAGTCCGGAAATTAGATTTGCTGAGTTTACTGATGTTTGGAAATACAGGAAGCTAGATGACTTACTCATAGAATATGATAATAAAGTACAAGGTGGCGAATACCTAATCGCTACTTCTTCACGGCAAGGTATCTTCTTACAGGCGGAGTATTTCGATGGCGCAAGAAGCAGAATCAATGAATCTCTGACTTTTCATTTGGTACCTGAAAATTATGTTACTTACCGGCATATGTCAGATGATTCTACGTTTCACTTTAATCAGAACACCTTAAAAACGTCTATTCTTGTGAGTAAGGAATATCCGGTTTTTACCTCTAGCGCTGAAAGCGACATAGGATTTGTGTTGTACCATCTGAATAACTCTCCTCATTTTATGGCTTTTTCACATATGCAAAAATTGGGTGGTACGCGAGTTCGTTTGTATTACAAGGTTTTGAAAGAATATAAATTATTAACCCCTACTGTTCCTGAACAGAAAAGGATATGTGAATTTTTTAGTAACCTCGACCATCTTATAGTTCTCCACCAACGCGAGCTAACCAAACTCCAAAACCTAAAAAAATCGCTATTGGAAAAGATGTTCATATAGAACAACAGAAAGAAGGCTCCGGCCATGTCATTCACCAAAGAATCCGATTTTGAAACCGCCCTCATAAACCTCCTGTTTGAAAAAGGCTGGGAACGCCCTGTCCTTAAGAACCCAACCGAACAGGACTTGATCGACAACTGGGCCGGCATCCTGTTCGCCAACAACCGCGACATTGACCGCCTCAACAACCAGCCCCTTACCCCCGGCGAAATGCAGCAGATCATCGAGCAGATCACCAACCTGCGGACACCCCTGAAGCTGAACGGGTTCATCAACGGCAGATCCGTCTCCGTCACGCGTGACAACCCGGCCGACGCCCTCCACATGGGAAAGGAAATAAGCCTGAAGATCTACGACCGGTTGGAGATAGCCGCAGGGCAAAGCCGTTACCAGATAGCCCAGCAGCCACAGTTTACGAGCAAATCCAAGATCCTGAATGACCGCCGCGGCGATCTGATGCTGCTGATCAACGGGATGCCTGTCATCCATATCGAGCTTAAACGCAGTGGCGTCCCCGTGAGCCAGGCCGCCAACCAGATAGAGAAGTATGCCAAGGAAGGGATATTTACCGGCCTATTCTCACTCGTGCAGGTCTTCGTCACCATGGAGCCGCAGAAAACGCTCTACTTTGCGAACCCCGGCCCCGACGGCCAGTTCAACCCGGACTTTTATTTTCATTGGGCCGATTTTGATAACGAGCCAATCGACTTCTGGAAGGACATCGCGTCGTCGCTGCTGTCTATCCCGATGGCGCACCAGCTTATCGGTTTTTATACTGTACCCGACGAATCTGACGGCACCCTGAAGGTCATGCGCAGCTATCAGTATTATGCCGCGAGTGCGATCTCCGACCGTGTGGCCAAAACGAAATGGGAAGGCAACAATCCCCTGGGCGGCTATGTATGGCACACGACCGGATCGGGCAAGACGATGACCAGTTTCAAGTCGGCGCAGCTCATCGCGAACAGCAAGGACGCCGACAAAGTTGTTTTCCTGATGGACAGAATAGAACTTGGCACGCAATCACTGAAAGAGTATCGGGGCTTCGCCGAGGAAAACGACGCCATACAGGCCACGGAGAACACGGAGGTTTTGATTTCCAAGCTGAAAAGCCCCGACCCGGCCAATACTCTGATCGTCACCTCCATCCAAAAGATGAGCAATATCAAGGCCGACGGGATGAAGGCCGCGGACTTGAAGAAGATGACCAGGAAACGCATTGTGTTCATTGTTGACGAGGCCCACAGATCCACCTTCGGCGACATGCTGATTACGATAAAAGAGACGTTCCCCACCGCCATATTCTTCGGGTTCACGGGGACGCCCATCCATGAGGAAAACCAGAAAAAGAAGAACACCACATCAACGGTGTTCGGGAACGAGCTTCACCGCTACAGCATCGCGGACGGGATCCGGGACAAAAACGTACTGGGGTTTGACCCCTATATGGTAATGACATACACGGACATGGACTTGCGCAAAGCTGTGGCGCTGGGTGAAGCCAAAGCTAAAGACGAGGCGGAAGCCATCGCGGATCCGGCCAAACGTAAGATATATTACAGGTTTTTGGATTCCAAGCAAGTCAAAATGGCGGGCGGCTATGACAATGCTGGGAAGTACGTAAAGGGGATTGAAGATTACCTGCCTAATGCCCAATATGACCGGGGCGAGCACCGCGAATTGGTCGTTCGGGATATCCTGGACAATTGGACTACCCTAAGCCATGCAGGGAAGTTTCACGCCTTGCTCGCCACAAGCAGCATACCGGAAGCCATTGCTTATTACAGGTATTTCAAATTCACAAACCCGGCCTTTAAAGCCACCGCCTTGTTTGACCCCAATATTGACAACATGGGCGGCGCGGCGTACAAGGAAGACGGCCTGGTGGAAATAATAACCGACTACAACGTGCGCTACGGGCAGGATTTTTCAATCAAAACCCACGCCAAGTTCAAGAAGGATATCGCGGCGCGGTTGGCGCATAAGGAGCCGTACCGGCTTATCGGCCGCGCGCCTGAAACGCAGATCGATCTGCTGATCGTGGTTGATCAAATGCTCACCGGTTTTGATTCCAAGTGGATCAATACGCTGTATATTGACAAGGTGCTGCAGTACGAGAACATCATACAGGCGTTTTCACGTACAAACCGCCTGTTTGGCCCGGACAAGCCATTCGGGACGATCCGTTATTATCGCCGGCCGCATACGGTTCAAAGGAATATAGGGGGTTCCGCCAACATTTTGACCAAAATATACTCTAAGGATGCTAATGGGGCTGAGTTAGAGTTTTTTTATACTCTAAGCCTAAG
>Ga0123357_10004010_pt1 | contig 17119 bp, 11 predicted proteins | sample TergutEmb28metaG_FD_89873 | JGI IMG/M metagenome (GOLD analysis project Ga0123357, IMG submission 89873) | Embiratermes neotenicus P4 segment gut microbial communities from Petit-Saut dam, French Guiana - Emb289 P4 | ecosystem: Host-associated > Arthropoda: Insects > Digestive system > Gut ... | reverse complement strand
TATATTTTGGTTGTGGTGTGGACTGGGTTATGTGTGGATTTGTTGAATTGACCTGGAGCAGTTGCTTTGTTCTAGTATAAGACTGATGTTTCTGACGTGTTCTATATTTCACAAGCAATCTTGCTGTATGAAATTGGAAGAATGAAAATAAATGTATGTATAAAATTTTACTTCATATAGCAAGTTTACATTTCTTCAGTTTTGTATGTTTCACAATGTCTGTCCTCAATGCGCAATACAAAATAATGATCGGCATGTATTGCAGAATACCCTCCACCAGAGTCTTCTTTAAAAAAACGGGATATGCATCAGTTCATCTGACCGCATTTACATTTTGGCACTGTGTCATTTATTAAAAAGCTTTAAATCAGGATTATGCAGTCGCTCCTCACAGACTTTACATACAACATTACTTCACACAAACCGACAACAACCTGTATCTACATACTAAACTTTTCAACTACAAAACTCACCATAAGCAACGCAAAAAAAATGCAATATTGTGTGTCGTTACCTCAGATCATAGTCGTTACGAACCCCATAAAATGAACGTTCTTTGGTAATGATTTTTGGCTTGGTAAGCATGTAAGCAATGGAAACCAACCTGTGGCCCAACAGGGTGTGTTATCAGATCAGCAACCGTGTTTGAAAATTACGTATATACCCTAAAAATTTCACAATTTAGGCGGTTAGGTATACAACTTGTCTTGACTAGCCGAGAACCGGTTGGCTTCTGAAGGAGTCTGCTCCATGGAGTGAGTAAGTAAGTAAAGTATACCACTTAACTATGTTGCCACGTGCGGCCCACGAACCAGCGCACAATAACTGGTGGCCCTGTGCCATTAAAAGGTTGGAGGCCTATGGCGTAAACATTAATGTCTCTATTGGGTGCCGAAGAAAACTATACAGAATTTAAAAAAAAATTGAGATAACACCCCACACGATGTCATTAATAACCCACATTTTGTGACAGAAATGTGCAGTTTTTAAAGCCTGTGGATCACTTAATGTGATTATGGCTGAAAATCACTGTCAGTATTCTTGTTCTCCCTGCGGTGGGAACTGTTGCAACATGACAGTGTTCTTTGGTGAGTGATGTCACATAATGACCATGCATTGAACTCGCATTGTTTTCGCACCATTAGACTTCAATTCAAAGCTCACATATCATTGTTTATATCATGAATCATTATTACATGAGGGGTGTTAAAAAGAAATGTGCGACACTGCTAGTGAATGTGACTGGTCAAAGATTGATCATGTGTCTGTGTGCATGACATATTAGTAGACCACTGTACACTGCAACACAAGAGCTGATACAAATGAAATGACAAGGTTAAGTGCTAGTTTTTGTGGTGCACAAGCCATCAACATGGGGCCAGAAAGCTGTCAATCAACTCCTTAGTACCAAGGGTTTTTCATCCAATCAAAATTCATGGAAAAATTCATACTTTGGAACACGCGTGTCTCAAAGGCAGTGGTTGTCAAGGGGCACTGGATGTTCCATTCAGTATGGTAGGGAAAAAGAAATGAGACAGTGAAGTTTGGCAAAAAACATAACAGCATCCAGAAAATGGAGCACCTGCCCAACCATCTCTGCAATAATGTCCAACATTAAGGTGCTAATTATCTGACCAAACACAACATATAGGTCAAGTACAATAGTCTTTTATTACTCACTACAACATGTTTTGGCTGTCCAGATCAGCTCTCATCAGGTAGATGTCTGATAATACACAAAAATAAATATGTAAATGGAGAGAAGCCTCTCTTTACAGTGTTCATAGTATAATATTATTAAATATTGTCGTAATTCATAACATTGTAAGGAGATGCCTCTCTTCCATTATATTTGTTTTTGTGTATCTAATATCTGCCTGATGTGGCTGATCTGGACAGCCGAAAAAAATATTGTAGGGTATGATAAAAGACTGTTGTACTAGATCTATGTGTTGTGTTTGGTCAGATAATTAGCACGTTATATAGAAATACATAACATGATGATATCACCCAAGAATGTTCAACATTAGTAGATGGATCCTATATACGTTTGGTTCATGTTCATGTACAAGGTGGTTCAAATATGACCAAGACTGATTTGTGTGTAAACATATGATGTCAGTCCCATTCAAGGTAAAATCTCATTTTCAGGTTACTATGGATTAATTAGCAGATTTTCTATATAAGGCAAAATTCAAGCGTTTTCAATAAAAGTGCCATATTACCTATTATACCGAGTTTGAGAATAATAAATAAATTACACAACGTACCTTTGTGGGAGTGAAGATGGTGCACAACTTACTGTCCTCCGGAGACAATCTTTAAGTGTGCCATCTGTTGTCCCAGTCTGCTGCTGGTATGCTGTCGGGCGTAGACGGGAAGCACTTCCAGGGGAGTCTTTTCCTGCACCAACACGATTACTCTGATTTACCACTGCAAACAAGAACACTTCAATTATAAACAGATAAATACCTAGATTATGAGCTTCTGTGGTCACATGAACTCTAGAGAGTATAAATATTTTTGCTCTTACAAGGTACTAAAACACTGAATGCCACAGGGGTCAGTACTGGGATCTCTTCTGTTTTTAATATATATAAATGACCTTCCTTCAAATGTGAAGGAGACAGAGCTGGTTTTGTTTGTGAATGATACTAACTTATTAATCACTGAAAGAGATAAAAATGTTTAACAGCATAAGGTAAATGAGGTTATGAAGAAGTTAGAATACTGGCTTCAAAAAAATTACTTTATGACAATCGCTGGAAAAACAGTAGGTGTCATGTCACACAAAACAGGTTTCCTATAAGACCTAAAATCACTTTTAGGAATATAGTTGCTAACAAATCAGAATCAAACTTTCTTGGTATTCTTATTACAGAAAATTTTAAATGGAATGCTCATGTATGGTCATTAAGTTTAAAATTAAGAAAAGTATCTTACCATATTTAAGAAATTGTATGATAAGTATTTGTCATTGTAAATTTCAATCACAAGTAAGATATGGTATAATTTTCTGGGGGGCAGATAATGAAAGTGTACCCATATTTAAGCTACAGATGAGGGTTATTGGGATGATATATGGTGTTGGTACTGGAAATCTTGTAGACAACTATTTAAGGATTATCAGATACTATAGTGAGTTCTCTATATGTACCTGAAGTGATATGTTTTGTTAAGAATTATAAATTCTTACTGGAGCAGAATGTGCATGTACATGATTATGATACAAGAAAGAAAAAAAGAAAAAAAAGGGGATTTACATGTTTTTCTGTGTAATACAAATCTCTTTAAATAAATTGATTAACATGGGAATTTGATTATATAATAAGGTGCCTGTCAATATAAAAACTTGAATAAGTATAAACCTTTTAAAAGAAAATTAAAATCTTTTCTGATGAATCAAGCATTTTATTCAATAGATGAATTTTTGTTGTACTGATTAGATGACATGCAGGAGAAAGTCAGTTTTAATTAGCAACATTACTTTATTATATTATGCTGTGGCATTTTATATTATTATATTGTATTTTATTGTTGTATTTGTGCTGATGTAAAATGTTTATTATAAATAGTATTATGTTAAATATATAGCTATGTTTATGCTTGACAGTCCAGAGTCACATGTTTGGCTGGTTGCTTTGAATAAAGAATAGAATAAATTAGAATAGACTTGAATTGAATAAATGTCTGCTGGGATAGCGTAGTCGTTATAGCAATTTGCTATGGGCTGGGTGGTCAGGGTATTGAATCCCGGTAGGGGCAAGATTTTCCCTACCCATCCAGACCGGCCCTCCGGCCCACCTGACCTCCTATACACTGGGTACCATGGGTACTGGGACTTTCCCAAGGATAAAGTGGCTGAGACGTGGCGTTAACCACCCACCCCCATTTAGCGTCAAGGTTAAAGAAAGAGTACAGCTATATCTCTACTCCCCTTCTAGGCCTTCGTGGTCTGCTCTTGGGTGAAATTTACCTGTACATTTTACCTGTGTTGAATACACTAAAATTTGCTAATATTTTTGTGATCAGCCACAAAAAGATGTACTAAAACTCAGCATTTCAGAGACTTCCTCCATCTCCATCATCTGGTTGATAATAAGAAATGACCTTATATGACTGATATATGTAATTATTTACATCCATGTCAATACAATGTATCTTCCTACTAGGTGTCCATATTGTGGAAAAATGTATGTAGGACAGACAAATACGTCAACAGAAGACAAGATATGACCATAGCAACTAAATGGTTCATCTGAACAAGATCCATGACATCAAGGTACTCACCAGAAACATCAAGTTAAATGGACAAACTCATTAACAAACTGACATAAATATGGCTACACCTAAATAGTTTTGTTAAACAAGAAGGTTTTAAAATCAGCTGAGCTTGAAGTCCCAGAACACAGAAACAGAACAGGTGTGCTCTAGTGTGATCAGGTTGAACAACAGAGGATGAAGGGTGGTAGGTAGACATGGGATCTTTCTCCAGGTCAAGCTGCAAGGTATCAGAGGTGATTGTAATTAATACATCTTGGTACACTAGTAACAGGTAAATTCGCAAGGATGTGAAGCTTCCACTTTTCGATGACCACATCAAAGCACTAACTGAAGGATGTGACTCAAAGTTACCTGGTACAGGGAACCCACTATTTTGGCAACTTGGAAGGCATTAGTTCCAACCCAGATTTAACCACTGTTCTGAAGCCTGTGCTGAAAGTGACTGAAATGAGCAGGTCAGTCATGACATGCCGTGGAAAGGTGGACAAGCCACCATGACAGTCCTTGCCTAGCATTCTATGGTTACTTTAATTGATGTTTTCCATGACTTTACTTAAGCTATAATTGGAAAACACCATTCCTGGTGGTCATGAGGTCTAAACAGAAGATCTAAAGATGCTTCATTACTGGAATAGTGAATTCATATCCTGCTGAGGGCATGGATGTTTGTCTCATTTGTTGTGTTATGTAGGTAGTGGCCTCTAAGATGAGCTGTAAGTCCTTCAAAGGAGCCCTACCAGGTGTGTGTGCCTAATTGTACATGATTTAAAATCCCGAACCATGAGGGCATGGGCCCCAATTTGGCTGTTGTGCCACACACAAAAAAAAATATATAGAAGACAGGGAATGCTTCCCCTCCCCCCACCCATCAGCCAGTGTGACACTAGGAAATCGAAATATGTTTCTACCCTTTCCTACCCCAAAAGAACATAGTACCATTTATAGCAGAAACCATTTTTATCACCATGTCAAGGCCCTCAGCCAAGATGGCAAATCCATTATCATAAGCAAAATCCCAGTCGTAGTTAAAAGGTTTCCACATCACAGCCAGTTATGCAAGTTGTATGCAGGAATCACTAGCTAGAATGAGGGACTACTTCTGATTTATGTAAGTTTCTGTTATTAGTGACCTTTTGGTTGGAGTTACATGTGTACATTTTATATATGTATGTTCTGTGTAAAGTGAGCCATACTTCTGGATGTTACCCCACAGGTCATTTCGAGTAAAAAGTGCTGTATCACCAAATGTCCAATTTTCAGTCATTACATCCATGAGCAACTTTATTTTAAGTTACTGTACTGCATCAGTTCATATTAATCAGCTTCATGCTTACTCTTACCTCTGGTAAACACCACTCATTCGTACCTCTCACTGTTACAGTACATTATATGGAAACGGGACACAATTGAGTTAACAGCATGTCTTTCGCAGGTAGGCTGACAAGTAACATAATACCTTAATCACCATTATCCTAATTGCTGGATTTGTCATTTTGGTCCACAAGCCCAGACTGCAAGGTCACCAGATCTCATACACCTCAACTACTTCTTGTGGGTAACACATGAAGGCCATGTTCTACCAGGAAAATTGCAAACAAGAGAAGGAATGTTGCAGCAAATCATATTATCTTCTGACAGCAGAAGGGGAAGTTAAGATGTCATCCAAAGGACAACAAATTGTTAATTGATATCTTTCCTTGGTGGTATTTTCTGTCATAACTTTCTTTTCATGTTGTACAGTATGACATAACACGTGTTGTAAAATTTTCAGTTACAGCCATGAACTTACATTAAGCAAAGTGTTTGTGGCAGGCAATGGTTTTTACACAAAATTATTCATATCTTAGCACCCTGAAATTTAGCAAAGTTTCTGCAGAACATGTATCATCAGTTGACTGTATTTTCTCTGAATCTGATGATGGAAGCACAGCAGTCTCCAAAACATTAGTTTTTGACACATGTTTGATGGAGCTGATACACCAAAAAAATTTATATTTGTACATATAAGTGTGTGCATTGGTTACAAATATTGTATTTGTTGCACTAGACCAAGAGAAGTAGATTCAATTCCCAATAAACTGAAGACTAGTTTGCTTGTTCATCTATATACTATATACTAAATCTAAATACTTTTAAAACCTTTTATTACAATGCTTGGGTCCAAATGTTTTGTGATCACTTAAAATTTATATTTTTTCCTCAAAATGAGAGACCAAATTTCACAAGCGCACACTACAATGGAAAATGAAGTACAAATAAATGAATTTTGAATTTACTGTTCCTTTTTTAAACACTGACCCTGTGCTCAACGTTTTTATGTGAAAACTACATTATGGAATGTAAACGTGAACCATTTAAATGTGTACAAAATAAAATAATACAGGGACAAGAAACCTTAACTGTTAGATCTCTTACCCTTTCCAACTATAAGGCTTCCATTCATTCCTACCAAACATATAATTTGGCAGAACAAATTTTCACTCACGTCACTTACCTTTGGAGCTCACCACATTTCCATTCCTTACAGGAACCCCAGATCGAATGTAATCACCACCACCACCACCACGAGAATCAAACTGGTTCAGGCGCCTCAACACGTCTGCCAATGTAGAGCGCAAGCAGACAATCTCATCACCCTGTTCTAGCACTTTCTTCTCCAAATACGCCACTCGTTCTCGAAGTGATTCATTCTCCGTTTCCATCATATCATCTGTCATACAAACACGCTCATATCAAAAGGTTACAAGAAACTACGATAAGTTGTTTGAAGCAAATTTCTAATGATACAGCTTTACACTCTGTAATCATACAAGACTGATTTTAATAAACAATGACACTATTTACCAGTACTTCCAATACTACATGAAGTTCTCTCTTGATGTGGGCAATGACAGCAAACAACAAATATTTAATTTATGTAAAATGCTACAAGTATAAAAATTAAATGAAATACTGTAGTAATAATTAACTCCATGCAGCACATTCCTTCTTGACGATGTAAAAGTTCTCCAAGTACTCAAGAAATTCTCTACATTTAATGCAGGCTGATGGCTTATTACCTTGGTCACCAGAACTCACCACTTGTCTCCTTTTCTTTGAGAGCCATTTTAATATTACAATCCTATCTATGTCCAGGTCTTCCAAGTGGTCTCTTTCCTACAAGCCTCCCCACCAAAACCCTGTATGCATATTCTCAATCATTTACACTACCTGCCCCATCCAGCTCCTCCCCTGTCATTTGATGACCCTGATAACATTTGGCAAGAAATACAAATCAAGAAGCTCCTTATTCCACATAATACAGTAATACAGAAACCATGTGCATTACACACATTTTTAAGAATTGTTGAAATTTGCTAATTTGAAATTTAATTTCACTGAGCAGGTGTAATTTCAAAAAAACCTGACATAATTTGATACAATTATTACTTCCATTGTATCACTCAAAAACCTGATCCATTCAATGAAGTGTGTAATGCTAAAAGCCAAGGTTGCAGATGAGTTACGTTGTATCATGCAATGAAGCAAGCTTTTTCTGTTGCCCATGTACAGTGGACAGCAGCTGGTGGTCACTGAGGGTCATCAGGCAAAGGGGTTGAAAACGTTTGTAATAATCATTCATGTTTTTTCTCAAGCATATGAAAATTTCTATTATTGTATTCAGGAGGTAACTGGTGTAAAATTTGGGCAGCTTACTAACAACACTGCCATTTTTAATTGATTCTCTCAGCCTCTCAAAGCAAGTGCTCAGTCATCATTGTCAAATTCTATGCTCATGATTATTTGATGTACTCATTCTACATTACATAAAACTCTTGCTCTTAAAACAGCAGTGTTAAGATTTAAATACTGATTAAAAATTTGACATACATGACATAATTACAGCTGTATATAAGTGTGTAGACAACAGCCTAATGCACTCCTATATCTTCCTGTGCATGTCCAAGTATAAGATATCATTAGATAAGATACAAATGAGATGACAAGCCTGATAATTTATTCCACTTAGGATTGGTACTACATATACACAAGAATTTGATAAGATGTCAAACACAGGCTGTTATAAATGACAACTCAAAATAAGACCTTGCGTGAAATTAATACTTATAATTCAGAATTAATGACTGAGCTTATCTCAGCAAAGAAATCTAATGGTTAAGGAACCAAAAAAATAGGACAGTTGGACTTCTGTTATTAAATAAGGCATAATCAAATGCACTGTAATTGATAAATGAAGACAGACAAGTGCAAGTGATACCTGGTGTTTCTGAGGAGTTGGCCACAATATTTATCACTACCATCAGTGACTCCAGAAGTAAAAGAGATAAATGAAGAGTTTAACATAAAGAGATTTGACGTAAAAAAAAAAAAAACTGTAACAAATGTCGAATTTCAGAAATGTATCAGGCTGAAATATTTGTTTGACTGGGATATGTTATAAATAATATCCAAAACTGCAGCTGAAACGAGCAGATGCAAGATTCCTAAATGTAGCAGAATATATTCGGGTTGGGTTTCTGCTTTCCCATTTTGGTAATTTGCACTAAATTTTGTAAGAACGTTTCTTTAGATCAGTGGTGTGCAACCTTTTGGGTATGAGGACCAAATCAAAAGAACATTGTTTGTGGGCCACATTATAAATAATACCTAGATTTTGTACTTGTGTCATGGTTGATAATAATTTCCCCAGCTGTGCCAATATTGTGGCAGCAAACTGTCAATAATCTTAGACGTTTTGAATTAATCTTACACAAGTTGAAAATAATTTTACCCAATAAATACTTTCTATTGTCTCTTCATAAATAATTGTATTTACATTTGGTTTGCCACATAGCGTGATAGTTACATTTATGTGAGATTGCACTTATGTTTAATGTATGGAACGAAATCTATGTTGTATTACCAATAATATAACGTATTTGAGTAACATTTCTATGTAAATGTGGATAAAATAATGATTACACTAATTTCATACATTTAAGTGTTTTTGAAATTAGTTCGTGGGTAGCATTGCAATGTTGAATAGCTGCATGCCGACCGGGGACCGCATTTTTCACATTACTGCTTCATACGGTATAATCTGATTTCCCATTCTCGGCTTTGCTTTCTCCAGGCGATGTTGTAATCTGCTGTTTAACATCTGAGTACTAAACCATCGAGTATGACTCCCTGACACCGCCACCGCTCCAATTCCTCTATCTCATTCTCAATATCTTCAACATTAACTCTACTTCCCCACACTAAATACAGCAACAGCTTTTCACATGGGAAGACCAACACCCAGAAACATGCTGATGATATATTCCACACGATACTATTACTACCATTGCCCCTTTGTATTCTCGAAGCACTGAATTTAAATATGGGCTGGAATATTAGCTACCTTAATATTCTTTAGCGTTTTCCTCACTTCCGCTGGGCAAATTTCGCGGAAACTGACACGTCAGTATTGCTACCTTACACAACAATTTGCATCGTCCGGACAATCACGACGCCCTTTCTCGATAAATGGTATGACCTGATAGTTAAACGCCTTCATTAACAAACTAGCGAACAGCCATCTCGAAAGTATTGCATTTTCAACATGTTTCTCTTTTGTGGGTTGGGTGTTAAACCTGTGTAGAAATATAATCTAGAAAGTGGAATTTCTGAGTCACTAGACGTAAGTAAACATGAAGCAAACGACAAGGCGGCGTCCTTCCAGAACACTTGAAACTTCAAAACCTAACTATAGACCTTTCTTGGTTCCTATGGTTCCCCTCTCCCTGCCACTGTAATACTTCTCCAGCAATGAAGATCGCTGTCTTCTGGGATGTGACACCGTTTAGTGTGTTACCTGGTGAGTAACGTTTCTCTCAAACGTTACTCACCTGTGCACGGGACGACCACTTACAGGTGGGATGACACCAGATGCTGTATAATACAATTTTGACCTCCTGATGATGAGCACACAGTGCTCGAAACATGTAGAGGCATATAATAAACTTATTATACAACAAGATTTTGTGCATTAATTTGGTTAATTATTAAGATTATATTGAGATGCACTGTCAGCAAAACATCAAAATATGCGAACTTTGTTCTCCCTTCCACCCTGGGGATTAAGAGAACTGGTTTCTCGGAAACTTTGGTAAATTTCTACCAAACTAACTATGTTGCATAACTGAAAATAGTATCTTCATAGTAGCCGCAGTCAGTAGCTTAAACCTTTCTAGTTTCGACAGTGTTTCAGAATACTTAAAAATATACATACACAATGCATTCTCGGATACAAACAGATATAAAGGAGCCCACGGTCCATGTAACAATACCACAATATAGCGATCGAGTTCTTGAGCTTCATTACATACCAACGTGATGTGTCGTGTCACCAAATTTGAGGCAAAATGTGGTGTATTTGCTCTTGCCACCACTGGCATATAATTAAAGCAACGTAACATAACCATACATTACGCAATTAGGCCTTATTAATCTACCCGAACATACCTTACCCCCAAACTCTGATACTTTCCAGGCATAAAAACCTACACCTAAACATTAACAAAGTAATTAGCTTCGCTACTAGTACTAAACATAGAAATATAGAGCCACGTTACGGTGCTTCATTTATACAATGAGATTTTACCTGTAATACGGTAACGCCCATTGGAAACCATCGGACGAACAAAAGCACGTAAACTTGATCACAGTAATTCAAGGATATGTCAGTCATTCAGCATGTCTTAGTCCATTGATTCTCCAGGCCTAGAAGAAAAGTACATGCAAATGGTGTCCCATTTATCGTGCCTCAGAACACGACAGCATTATTGCACAGAAAGCTTGCGCCCGCCGACATAATCCGCGAGAGCTACCGTATAAAACACGCAATCAAAGAGACCAAATGTTGGATCGAAATTTAGCAGAGAATGTGAGATTTATCCCTGGTCGCAGAGACGCCATAAAAAAATATATCCGCCTGAATTACAGGAATATCCCGGGCGATTCGATGTACCGCGGTCTTTGCTAGCCATAAATATTCATGGCGTAGCAGTTAAAGGGTAAAACAACGATACCGCTTGTTACACCTACATATTGTGTGGGCATAATTTCGTAGGACACTTCATATTGTAGCACAAGAGAAGGATAACAAACCGTTCACAAGTCTTCCTTATGTTATACGGGATGGAACATTTCCTGCTTGAACGAGAAGCGTCGGCTGAACACTGAGGGATTTGCTTCGCATGCCGCGTGTCGAAAGGCGTAACAGTCGGTGAAGGACGTGCACGAAGTATCGCAGTGATAATAACCATTAAAAACTCTAATAAAACTCATCAACGCTGAAAATGTTACCCTCCGCCCGCATCCAATGTTACCCTCCGCACCGAATGTTACCTTCCGCCCGCACCGAATGCACCCAGTTTACGTGCGGAACTTCTTGTTGTTGTTGTTGTTAACTCTCTGAAATTCTTCCCCGGAAATTGTTGAAATCTCGCAGGGATACTGATTCTTGGTTTTTCCAAAGCGTGGGGGTTTGTTTGTTACACTTTATCCTTTAAACTTTCCGACAAAAGTCACAAGTCGCTTTGTTTATTTGCAACTTGTTCTCCTGGAAACTGGCACTGAAATTTTCTACATATTTGACATATGGTTGCATTAAACACACGCGCTGTTCAATGGTGTACCTGACCCAGGGCATTTTGTGGCAGCACTGAATGGTTCACTGAGAAATGCATCACCTATAGGAAAGGCGATGATATGACGGGAGTCTCCTTATCACCAATAGCTAGGGTTACATTCGACCGGTATGCTTAGGTATGTTTCAAAGCACTGCGAGAGGATTGCATTGGCCGCGTAATTGGTCGTGGTCTTTGGCTACCACGTTCACCTGATGTACCACCTAGTGACTCTTTATAGTGCGACGCATTTCTTAAAAAGCTGAAGCCAGAGGAAAAATGATTCTTTATTATTCCACTTTTTTGGAGCAACAATAAATAGGTCCAACAGGACAACTCTCTTCAAACTGTAGAGAAATCCGCGATCTGAGATAGATAAAAATACTTGCTAGAAATTACCAGACATACTCTACACAGCTCTTATATTTTTCCATCGTTCCCAAGAAATAGCTGCACTGGTCTGTTTCTGGTCTTAGGGCCCTAAAATTTTACCAGGTTCTAAATAGTTCATTTTCGTGCTTCGTTTGCAGTAATTTTTTTTCTTTGAACGAGCTTGTGTTTCTCCATGACACTAGAGTGACGAAGTATTTCTACATTACATCGTGACTGAAAAAAAATTGATTACATGGATGCTGTACCTTGTGGTTTCCTTAGCATAATTCTTGTATTTCTCCTGAGCAACGAAGCCAACCAGTCTTCGCCTAGTTGTGTTGAAGATTTGTTAAAATATGCTTAATACTCTTAGCCTCTGCCAAATCATATGCATTATAATGCAGCGTAAAACTGCCCTAGGCAGTATTGCCCGAATTAAGCTGCGCAGTAGTGCCCGAACTAAGCTGCGCAGTATTGCCCGAACTAAGCTGCGCAGTATTGTCCCGCCAAGTTTCAATCTCTACATACGACATATTCAAACTCTGTGTGCGGCTACTTTCATTGGATTCAAGCTCTTAACGCGCTTCGGCTTGCAAAGGATTGCAAGTGAATTATAACAATGTAGTCTAAGAAATGGTATCCTAACCATGAAATTTTTATGATTTCCAGTGTTTAAAACTTCAATAGTTTTAAGAGAACGGGCGAAACAAATCTTTTTTCTTCACTGCACGGAAGCGGTAATGAAGTGGCGCCCAATTTTTTATGGTGTGGATTAACATGCCTGTCGGCAGGTTTCAGAAAATACAGATATTTATTTCAGCTACTGATATGAAGATAAAATAATGCGCAGAATTACCCACTGCACAGAATTGCCGTCCTCTTTCCTGTATGATTGTGGAGACAGTCACTCGTTCCTAACGTTGGCACTACGCAAACGAAATTGTCGGAGCGACTTTACGGCCGCTGTATTTTAGGCGAAAGAAGTCCCGGTATAAATCGGAAGCGAATCATTTCTCCGAGGATATCAAACATGTCCCTTTCTCATCAGCCTTAAAAATGGTTCGCATTAGTGGCGTATCACCAAAAACTTCATTGCGCAGTTATATTCAAATGAACACAAGCAATTCGAGCTTAAAGTTTCACACCTACCGAAGATGACATGCTGAAAGGCACGAGCGACAATATCCTACAAATAGAGACTCTCTTAGATGAAAGATGGAAAATTATACGCCTAATATAAACGGAACTAAGTTGTTTAACGTTATGGGGCGGAGACTTTCACCAAAAATACAAAACCCGAATTTGAACTACGTAGGTTCATCCCCATCCTTTAACTCGAGTACGGAAATTCATCCAGCCCCGTAATGTTGTGTTCTTTTCCGAATACGAAAAGATAGCCGAAGTCCAGAGAGCTAGTAATCCATAAATTACACAGTTTGGATCAGACAATAAACACAAAAAGGCTTGCCCCTGCCAGAAATATATGATTTCATAGTTAGCCACTTTATACTAGTTACAACGTACAGAATATATTACGTGTTGCTCCAGTACTCTGTTTAGTACTGCTTATTATTAAAAAAAGAGCTATCCTGGCTCAAAGTATGCTTGTTGCAGCATGATGAAGTGCAATAGAATTAATTTTAATTCAGACAACACTGGCTGAACTAGGTTAGTTGACCAAATAACGTGTTCTGTCAAAACAGATTTGGATGCAACTTAGACCCCGAAGAGTCTGCACTCCTGCTACTCACCCAACGTAGCATTGCTATGGCTAGAAAACTAATTTCGTTTCGGGAGGTCGTGGGTTTAACCTACTATCGGATCAGATGAATGCTAGGGCCCACTCACATTAATGGCCTCGGAGGGCTCCTTCCTTGGAGTAAAGCGAACTAGGCATGAAGCTGACTATTCACCCCCATGTAGGGCAGCGGTTAGCAAGCAATGCGCGGAGCTATAACTCAGTTACCCCACACCTTCACATCACGGTGCTTGATGAAGCACAGGGACAAATGCGCCAGCTCAATTTATCTACTTATAGTACCCTATTCGTCCTACTCATTTCCGTGCCAAAAGCCCTTCCTTTTTTTACAGCTACGTCCATGGAGCAATGTCTGTCTTAGAAAACTAATATTCGCTCAGCTGATCACTAAACTCCTTAACTCACAGAACCATTACTGCATCCACAGAAGTCCACCACTCGCCACTATTCCGAAACACATGAACAGCTTAAATGCTGTCACGGTCCATTTCTTTGTTCTCAATTTCAAAACTATCCTCCCAGCTATGCCTACGTCCCCCAGGCGGGTTTATCACTTACTAACCAAATAAATTATACATCCATTTCTCAATTTACCGTGCGTTCGCCATTATAAGACTTTAAAGAAGAATACAAATTACGGTGTCATAAAATGGAAATGTTGTCAGTATTAGTTTCACTTGCACGATAAAACATTCTCGCAACAAATGCCTACTATTCTATACCGCTGGAAAAATATCCACAAGTAATCTCATCAAAATAAACTACCAGAATTTGTTTACGCGAATGTATCAATATCAGACCAGGTCTTTAAAAACAAAACAAAAAACACAAAATTAAAACAGTCCTTTTGTGAAAATCCTGTTAATTGAATATTGTCACACTTTCCATGATTTATTAACTATTTTAATATGACGATTCTGGACTGCATCCTTGTACGAGGCATGTATCATTTCGTCTGAGTACTGAAGGCGGGCGATAGCTACCTGGCTTTACCTACTTCCGTATCTGAACTACTGCAACGTTTTGATTTCTCATTCTTCGCAAGCATCTGTCTAAGCGCCAAGAAGAGGAGCAAAAATGCTGATCTCCTTTTGACTAATCACCTCCACCACCACCCCCACCACTGAACCGCTGCACAGGCCTTGCTTACATGATCAGACAGTCCTACTTTCCTCTGTGGTTATTACCAAATTAACCTCTTTAAAAGGGTCTAATAGACTGCCTCATTTATAATACGGCGCATTTCAGTTTTGGCCCACTACTGCAGAATGCTCTGTGCCCCATTCAATTTCCTTCCTGAAATCCCTGGACGTTCCAACCGCCACACTGACAGCAAAGGTGAAATACACTGACACTAAAGCACCTCCTTGTTTCAGATCACTGTAAACACGGAACGCACCAGACAAATATACAAGGTTCTTTCTGAACATTTTTAAAATTGGCCTAGCTGATTCCATAAGTATACCGGTTCAGTAGAAAATTCGTACCATGCCTTCTCCAGAGGCTTTCTTGAAGGCTGTAAATAACACACGTACTGTCCCACACCACTCACGTTTCGATAGCAGATGACAGCTATAGAATATCTGTTCAGTATCAGTTAATACCATTCCTAAAGTTTCACCTAAGAGCGAAGATAATATTGAAACAAAAGTAGTTAAATGTTGTTTATGAGGTTGATAAGAGAATTCCCTGAAAATTATACACGTACGCTCTACGGTGACTGTCGTAAATAAGGGTAAGAATACATTTACAGTTTCAGCCCAGAAGACTGAAAAGATTCAAACAAACAGATTTAACAACCATATTCTCGTAAATACCATCTCACAGTTATGCAAACATATGATTGGAGAATATTCATTGGAATATTACTCTGCAAGGCATGTACTAAATATAGTGTAGGATTTTAGATTCGACTACATAAGTTGTACTTACAGTCTTGTAATGGGCTGATTGTATGATAAAAGGAGGTAAAAAATTACAGTTTCACGGCAGTTAGTAGTCCAATCTACGAAGCGGCTTAACAAGAACAAACAAAACAGGCAATGTACGTGTAACGTAATACTGAGGCGTGTTCGCGTAACCATTATTGCCGTGGAAAAGCAAGATTTATGAAATATTCTGATTGTGTGTCTGTAGCAGTTATCCAGCCTGCAATGCGCAAGCGCCATATTATATTGCCATCTGTGTCCTGCCCCTCTCTACCGTACTCTTCCATATTATTTCATAAACGACACGATTTTCAGGAAAAAAGTTACTGTACATCAGATGTGTGTTTTGATTTTCTCTACAAATTTCGTCGAAGCATTTCTCCTCCTAATAAGAATTCAGCGAGATATTATCATAAATATCCATACGTCATAGTGTTACGTACCGTTATTCTTGTCAGATTTTAATCAAACTTGACTTTCTCGACATATTTTAGAGAAATACTCAAATATAAAATTTCACGAAAATCCTTCCAGTATGAGCCGAGTTTTTCCATTCGGACAGAAAGACGGACTGACATAGTCCCTTTTCGCAATTTTGCGAAAGCGCCTAAAAATGGAAACTCTTTATATTAGTCGAACTCTGTAAAAATTAAAGTCATTCCGGAGAAATATAGTCGGTGCTTTTAACCTAGACATCTAATTCGCAGCAAGGAAAAAACTAAAGGAGTAACGCAACTGTAACCTAGCTCAATAGATCCTCATCGTGCGTACGTCAACTGTAACGGTACGATATGCCTGTAAACAGTGGCAATTCAGCATTAAATGCTTCAAGGTTACCTTCTAGTCGGATTTGCGGACTAAAATCTAATTGTATTCCTGAAATTTTAAAGGCTTGGTAATTTTTCTAATTAAGGGACTTTTTATTGTATTTTCGTTCATGGCGCCAAAGTCCCTAGCGAGCCAGAAATCGGCCCCTGTTCTTATATACACACAGATATAAGATTCAAAGACCTTTACGACAAGAAGAAGTTTTTCGAGTACATTTATTAGAGGACACAAGTATAAAATTACTTTACCAAAGACGACTAGAACAAAATTTGACACATTCACCATGCAGCCTCAAC
>Ga0123357_10004009_pt1 | contig 17120 bp, 17 predicted proteins | sample TergutEmb28metaG_FD_89873 | JGI IMG/M metagenome (GOLD analysis project Ga0123357, IMG submission 89873) | Embiratermes neotenicus P4 segment gut microbial communities from Petit-Saut dam, French Guiana - Emb289 P4 | ecosystem: Host-associated > Arthropoda: Insects > Digestive system > Gut ... | reverse complement strand
ATTTGTGTTCGTCATTGCGAGGGCTTTGCCCGAAGCAAACCAGAAAACTTGTAATCTGGTTTGCTTCGTCGTTCCTCCTCGCAATGACGGTAAAACGATGTTTCCTTAACTAAACGACATTGAAAATAAATTTGTGAAATTCGTGAAATTCGTGGCTAAAAATTACCCTGTATCAACTCTAAATGGCAACACAATAACTTGTCGCCCTGTTGTTCACGGAGATGAAGTCCATTTCCCTGACAATATTTATAAGATTTGCAAGTAGCGCATTTGCCGGTTTTTGTCCATGAACGGTCTCGCATGATTTGATAACGTTTGTTCCAGACTGTCCAAAAGTCGTCTTTGTAAATATTTCCTTGGATATAATCGCCCCGCAAGCTGGGACAAGCGCTAATGGAACCGTCGACCAATACGGAACTGATATGAATGCCCGCCTGACAGAAAAACGGCGTATCGCGCACTTCCATTTCATAATCGCCCAAAAACCCTTCGCAGCCATACGATGCCCGAATGATTCCTTCTCTGCGTGTTTGCTTGATAAAGTCCAGCATCCGGATAAATTCTTCCGGTGAAAGTTTCAACAAAGGATTATTTTCGGCGCGTCCTTTTGGGAAAATGGTAAACAACCGCCAGCGTTTAACGCCCAAATGAATCAATAATTTTTTGATTTCCTCCAAATCGTTGATATTGCGTTGATTCACGCAGGTTACTACATCATACACCAAATCTTCGGCAGAGGCAATCATAGCGATGGCGTTTTTAGCGCGTTCCCAAGAGCCGTTTTTTCCGCGCAACCAGTCGTGTGTTTCAGGATTTAATCCGTCGAAACTGACCGTAACGGAACGCAATCCCGATTGTAGCAATTCCTCTAACCGTTCTGAGGTAAGTCCATATCCATTGGTAACCATTCCCCACGGAAATTCACGTTTGTAGAATTCTTTTCCGCATTGCGCCAAATCCTTTCGCATCAAGGGTTCGCCGCCGGTAAGCGCTATCATGGTTTTGTGCGGGTCTACATGAGGAGCGATTGTGTCTAAAACTTTTAAAAAATCGGCCAAAGGCATATCCGGCGTTGTCGCTTCCCGGGTACAGTCGCTTCCACAATGCAAGCAATTGAGATTACAGCGCAAAGTACATTCCCAAAACAGATAAGTGAGTTCGTGTAACCGAGCTTGATTCCGTTTGTGTTGTTGATACAGAGATAAAGCGAATTTCTTTTTCAGATTCACAGGATTTACGGTTTAAAAGTGGCAGAAGGCATTCCATACAGTGCAACGCTATACTTTCTTTCCAATTCCACATCTTGTGTTTTTACAAACTTTCCCTCATACCAACGACCATCGCCTTTTTCCACTTGATCGGTCTTGGTAACAGTTACGTCAATTTCCTTAGGCTCAAAGTAGCCTCCATTTTTCTCGCCGTCGATATCTTCTATTTTCAAACGATAAGTATTATCTTGCCATGGAGGAAAATCACCAAATTCAAGAGCATATTTTCCTTCTGAATTTGTATATAATGTATCCCCATATTCCGGATATACTTGCCGGATTACCCGTATATTTTGTATAGGATTGGATGTTTTTTCATCAGTAACAATACCTTTTATCACATAATCCGCTTGAGGCATTCCGTATTCAGCATAAACCGGCCCGTATTCATCAGTAGGATTATCGCAACCACAAAGAACTCCGGAAAAGCCCAATATCAAGACAACGATTTTGTCGAAAAATTTAACAAATGTCCTTTTCATGATGTTGTTTTTTATAAATATATTACAATTCTTGCTTGATTTTTTCAATCATTCCATTATATTCTTCATCCGACAGATACACTTTTAGCGGATTCATTGTGAAAGTACTTCCGAAATCCGGACCGTCTATATACTTGGGCGCCAAGTGAAAATGAAGATGTTTCAATTTGTCGGAATACACTCCATAATTAACCTTTTCAGGATTAAATGCTTTTTTAATTGCAATTGCAACTTTGTTTACATCTTTCATAAGTGCAAGCAAATCGGCATCACTCAACTCATAAAGTTCCGTATAGTGATCTTTATAGGCGACCACACATCTTCCTTTGTATGTTTGTTCCTTGAACAAAAACACGGTCGAAACATTCAAGTCGCAAATTTCGATCATCAAATCCTTTTGCGTTTGGTTTCGTTGACAGTATAGACAATTTTCCATTTTTAATATTATAAGTCTGTTATCGGGCTATGCTTCGGAACCAATAGTTTCATGATAAACCAGGCAAGCAAGTAAGCTCCGGCACAGATTCCAAACATAATACCATAAGCCACGGAGACATTGGAAGAAATCAGGCGCTTTGCCTGATCCATCATGGAAGGATCTACTAAAACATCTTTTAAATTATCGATTTTTATTTTATCAAGGGAAATGTTGGCGGTATCCTGAATAAAGCCTTGTGTTTTGGCTGCCATAACGCCAATCATTCTGAAATGGTCTTCCATGCCTCCTGCTAATTTTTGTACAAGCACTCCACCCAATCCTCCGGCAGCAGTACCAATACCTGTTACTGTTCCAACTGTCTTTTGGGGGAACATATCAGAAACTGTAGTAAACAAGTTCGCAGACCATGCCTGATGAGCGGCGCCCCCGATACTGATTACCGCAATGGCAGCGACAATGCCTAAACCGGCCATATATTGCGTACTGAGTAATACCAATGGCGCACAGGCGATAATAAACATAGCAGTCATACGAGCTTTATATGTTTCCCAACCTTTATTCATGAAAGACATGGGAATCGACCCTCCGTAGACCGATCCGATAATAGCAATACCAAACACGATGAAGTTAGTTATCATTACAGTATGAGCTGTTTCTTTAGGAGACATACCGGTACAGAACTGTTGTGTTACGTAAGTTGGCAACCAGAACAACAAAAACCACCAGATGCCATCGGTCATAAATTTTCCAACGGCAAACGACCAGGTTTGTTTATAAGTAAGCATCTTGAACCATGAAACTTTCTTTGCCTGACCTTCTTCGGCTTCTAATGGTGTTTCATCGTTATCGCTGTGAATATAATCATATTCCGTTTGATTAATTTTTCCTTTTTCAAGTAATTTTTTCGGAGAAGAATAAAAAATTCCCCAAAATATCAACCATATAAAACCGACTAATCCTGTGATAATAAATGCCATCTGCCAACCATGGAATTGACCTAAAAATTCTTTTCCGTCGCCCCATGTTAATAATGCCCAAGGAACGAAAATGGCGCAAATCATAGCTCCAATATTAGAACCGGCATTAAAAATACCGGTAGCCAGCGCTCGTTCTTTTTTAGGAAACCATTCGGCAACGGTTTTAATAGAAGCCGGAAAGTTTCCGGATTCTCCGGCGCCAAAAAGGGAACGTGCGATACTTTGCCCTACTACGGTTTTACCCATAAAGGCGCTTAAAATTCCCATAATAGACCACAAAATCAATGAAGCCGCCAATCCGATTTTAGTACCTATTTTATCAATAATCCAACCGCTGACTAATGTGAACCCTGCATAAAATAGCGTAAAGATAGAAGTTAGATTGGAAAAATCGGAAGATGACCAGCCAAACCCTTCCGGAGAACAAAAATAGTCTTTAAGAAATGCAATCACGTTACGATCCATGTAATTAATGGTCGTTGAGAATAAAAGCAACGAACAGACGAGCCATCTGTATGTGCCGATTTTTTGTTTATTCATATTTTTATTTAGGTATTAATGTTTATTTTCTGACTTTTTGAATGATAACAAAGGTATCTTTGCATAATTGGGTAATTTTGCTCCATTCTTTGGCTGCAATTACCTCGGCAGGGAAAAGATTGGAACCCATACCTACACACGTAGCTCCTGCATCGAACCACGATTTCAGATTAGCTTCTTCGGGTTTAACGCCGCCGGTAATCATCAGCATAGACCACGGCATAGGCGCTTTTAAGCCTTTTACGAAATTGGGGCCTAAAACATCGCCTGGAAATACTTTGCAGATATCGCAACCCATTTCCTGGGCAAAACCTACTTCCGATACGGAACCGCATCCGGGAGAGTAAGGTATTAAACGACGATTGGCTATTTTTGCAATTTCAGGATTAAACAATGGACCGACAATAAAATTGGCGCCCAATTGAATATAAAGAGCTGCCGTTCCGGAATCTACGATCGAACCGATTCCGAGAATCATTTCGGGACATTCCTTCGTAGCAAATTTTACTAACTCTGCAAATACCTCTTGTGCGAAGTCGCCTCTGTTGGTAAATTCAAAAACTCGAACACCTCCCTCGTAACAGGCTTTTACTACATTTTTTGCAACTTCAAGGTCTTTATGATAAAAGACCGGCACCATACCTGTACTTGCCATTGCACTTAAAACTTGTAATTTATTAAATCTTGCCATGATTTTTTATTAATGAAGAATGAAGAATGAAGAATGAAAAATGAAGAATACTTATTTTGAGTTCAATAGTTTATTTTTTACAGTTTTTATAGATGCAGTAAGTAGGGATATTAATTCATTACTATCAGTCAATAAACTTTTGCAAAGTTTATCTTCTAAATAATCAGTATCTCTTAACAAACATATCCAATATTCCGTTTCATTAGCTTCTTTAAGAGCGATACTTAATTTACTAACAAAATCCGGTTTGCTTTGACCAAATTCAGATTCACGAATTAATGCTCCTATTGCAGTTCCACTACGAAGTATTTGTTTGGAAAGAATGTATTCTGACTTTTCTTTCTGCAAAAATTGAGATAATTTTACTATACGAATAGCAAAATTATAGCTTTTAGTATTCAATATTGAATCTGCCCTATTCTTCATTCTTCATTTTTCATTCTTAATTATTTAGGTTGTTTGCCGATATACGCTAAAATGCCTCCATCTACATAAAGAATATGTCCGTTTACAAAATCGGAAGCCGCAGAAGCCAAAAACACTGCCGGCCCTTGTAAATCGTCGGTTGTTCCCCAACGGGCAGCCGGAGTTTTAGCAATGATGAAATCGTTAAAAGGATGTCCCTGTTCGCGCAAAGGTGCAGTTTGAGGAGTTGCAATATAACCGGGGCCGATTCCGTTTACTTGAATATTATATTCTGCCCATTCGCATGCCAAGTTTTTGGTGAGCATTTTCAAACCACCTTTGGCCGCTGCATAAGCCGATACGGTTTCGCGACCTAACTCACTCATCATAGAACAAATATTGATGATTTTCCCGCCTCCTTTTTCGATCATTCCCGGAGCAACTGCTTTTGATACAATGAATGGGCCGTTCAGGTCGATGTCGATTACCTGACGAAAATCTTTAGCCGACATTTCTAATGCGGGAATACGTTTGATGATTCCGGCATTATTGACGAGGATATCAATAGCGCCGACTTCCAAAGCAATCCGGGCGACAGTTTCATATACCTGTTCTTCGTTGGTTACATCACAAATATAACCATAAGCTTTGATTCCGGCTTCTTTATAAGCAGCAATACCTCTTTGTACCAAATCAGCATTGATGTCGTTGAACACGATTGTAGCGCCTGCCCCATGAAGCGCTTTAGCAATAGCCATTCCGATACCGTAAGAAGCGCCGGTTACTAAGGCTATTTTTCCTTTTAATGAAAATTGATCTAACATATAATTTGTTTTTATAATGTTTATTACCCCTAAATCCCCTAAAGGGGACTTTTGGCTTCTGAAAAAACAAAACGACTAAGGTCTTTTACGCTCCAAGTCCCCTTTAGGGGATTTAGGGGTAATTATATTACCTTGAAACTCGTCCCGAACCGTCTCCACCCATCAGGCTTTCGACTTCGGGAACAGTAACAAGGTTGAAATCTCCATAAATAGTATGTTTCAAGCAGGAAGCCGCAACGGCGAATTCCAATGCTTTCCGGTCGTCGGCAGGATAGGAAATCAATCCGTAGATCAAACCACCCATGAAAGAATCGCCTCCACCTACACGGTCGACAATATGAGTAATGTCGTAACGCTTAGATTGATATAATTTCCCATTGGCATACAAGCAACCACCCCATGTGTTGTGGTTGGCATTGATGGAGCCACGCAGTGTGATGATTACTTTTTTTGCCCGTGGAAATTTTTTCATCATTTGTGTACAAACCGATTCAAATTCGGCGGCATCGACTTCTCCGCTTGTGTGAGTAACGTCGAATCCTTCGGGTTTGATTCCGAATACTTTTTCAGCATCTTCTTCATTTCCCAAAATAATATCGCAACCTTCTACCAAAGCAGGCATAATTTCCGAAGCTGATTTACCATATTTCCAAAGGTTTTTGCGATAATTCAAATCAGTTGAAACAATCACACCCATTTCGTTAGCAATCCGGATGGCTTCCAAACAAGCATCAGCGGCGCCTTGAGAGAGCGCGGGAGTAATACCTGTCCAGTGAAACCATTGCGCATCTTTAAAGATTTCCCTCCAGTTCACCATGCCGGGTTTAATGTCGGCAATTGAAGAATTGGCACGATCATAAATCACCTTGGAGGCACGGGCTACGGCGCCGGTTTCGAGGAAATAAATACCTACACGGTCGCCTCCACGAATGATATTATTCACTCCAACATTGTATTTGCGTAAGTCGGAAATGCACCATTCTGCAATGTCATTTTTAGGTAAACGGGTTACAAAATCGGTAGGGATACCATAGTTTGACAGTGAAACAGCCACATTGGCTTCTCCTCCTCCGAATGTAGCATTTAAATTAGTCGATTGAATAAGTCTTTGATAATCGGGAGTTGCTAAACGAAGCATGATCTCGCCAAAAGTTACAACTTTTTTCATTCTTATATTTATATAATTACATTTTGACTGTTGTTCGGTCTGTGACTACGTCGTGTTAAAAACAAAGCTCTTTGTGAATATGCAAGTCAGAGACTTGCTTTTAGAAACGACGTAGTCACAGACTACGCCGAACAAAGCTTCATTAAAAATCAAAGAATTTTTTTGCATTATAGTAGGAAACATTTTCCACTAATTTGCTCAGGAATGGCAGCTCGGATGCCGGCAATAAACCTTGTTCCACATCATTTCCAATCAAATTGCAAAGAATACGTCGAAAATATTCGTGACGCGGATAAGATATAAAACTGCGGGAATCGGTCAACATTCCCACAAAACGGCTCAACAAACCAAGCACTGAAAGTGAATTCATTTGCGCTTCCATTCCCAATTTTTGATCCAGGAACCACCAGCCCGAACCGAATTGGATTTTTCCGGCGACCGAACCGTCCTGGAAGTTTCCAATCATGGTTGCAATCAAGTCGTTATCGCGTGGATTGAGGTTGTAAATAATTGTTTTTGCCAATTTATTTTCAGTATCCAATCGATTTAGAAATTTCGACATGGCTTTGGCAACCGTGAAATCGCCGATAGAATCAAAACCTGTATCCGGCCCTAATTGCTTGAACAAGCGGGTATTATTATTACGGATAGCGCCATAATGGAATTGTTGCGTCCATCCTTTTTCCCAGTCCATTTTGGCGCCTTCGACCATCATGGCTGACTTAAATTTCAGGATTTCTTCGTGCGACAGATTTTTTCCTCCATATACTTTGTTGAAGATTGCTTCAATTTCGGCATCGGTATAATCTTCTGCATAAAATTCTTCGATTCCGTGGTCGGATAACTTGCATCCTGCCGAAGCGAAGAAATCATGGCGTGAACGGAGAGCTTGTAACAAATCTGCGAATTTGCCGATAGAAACTCCCGAAACTTGTGATAATTTTTCAATGTATGCGCGGAAGTCGGCGGGAACTTCTACCGCCATTGCTTTATCAGGCCGCCAAGTTGGCAACACTTTGATGCTGAAACCTTCTTTTTTCAATGCAATATGATGTTCCAGGGAATCTACAGGATCGTCGGTTGTACAAACCACTTCCACGTTGTAGTGTTTCATCAAACCGCGGGCTGAAAATTCAGGCGTATGCAATTTAGCAGTACATTCATCATAAATTTCTTTAGCTGTTTCGGGTTTAAGAATTTTAGTTACGCCAAAAGCCGTTTTCAATTCTAAATGTGTCCAGTGATACAATGGATTACGCATGGTATAGGGAACGGTTTCCGCCCATTTTTCGAATTTTTCCCAGTCGGTTGTACCTTTTCCCGTACAGAAACGTTCATCAACGCCATTGGTGCGCATAGCCCGCCATTTGTAGTGGTCGCCTTCCAGCCAGAGTTGACCAAGATTATCAAACTTACGATCTTTTGCGATGAATTCCGGGTTCAAATGACAATGATAGTCGATAATCGGTTGCCCTTTTGCATGTTCGTGATAAAGAATTTGTGCTGTTTCCGTTTGCAAAACGAAATTGTCGTCCATAAATGCTTTCATACTTCTTATTATCTTAATTTATCTGCCGTAAATGTATCCATATCATCGTAATCCAAATTTTCGCCACACATCGCCCAAATAAAAGTATAATTACTTGTTCCGGCTGCCGAATGGATCGACCAGGAAGGAGAAATCACCGCTTGTTCGTTGCCCATAAAAATATGACGGGTTTCCTGAGGTTCACCCATAAAATGACAAACAGCTTGTTTTTCCGGAACTTTGAAATAGAAATAGGCTTCCATGCGGCGGGAGTGAGTATGAGGAGGCATGGTATTCCATGCGCTTCCGGATTGAATTTCAGTCATACCCATCTGCAACTGGCAACATGGCAGTATTTCATGAAGAATCAATTGATTCAAAACTCTTTTGTTACAAGTTTCTTCCAAGCCCAGATCTTTCACCCTTCTCATTTCGGAAGTGATTTTAGTTGTGGGATAAGCAACATGGGCAGGAGAGGAAGCTATGTAATATTTTGCAGGATTTGCCTTATTGTTGCTTTTGAAAATAACTTCTTTCGCTCCGCGTCCAATATACAGGGCATCTTTGAAAGACATGGGAAAATCTTTTCCGTCTACGGAAATCATACCATCGCCTTCGATACAGACGACGCCGACTTCGCGCCGTTCGCAGAAATATTCCGAACGGATCAAATCTACAGTTTCTAACTTAACGGCTTCATTTACAGGAAGAATTCCTCCAATAATCAAACGATCGTTATGAGTATAGGTCAACAGTATTTCATCGGGAGCAAATAATTTTTCCACTAAAAATTCTTTACGCAATTGCGTGGTGTCGTAATGCTTCACGTCATTGGGATGCGTTCCCCAGCGTTCTTCAATCGTTGTTTTCAATTTATTTAGATGTTTATTGTTTTTAATGATACAGGTTGCTAAGTTAAAAATATTTTTTTTGACTTGCAAGTTTATATGTGAAACCTGGCTTCAGGGCACAAATATAATGTAATATTTTTAACTGTGTGCGTAAACAGTAAAAATGTTTTATTTATTTTTGTACACAAATTTCTTAACTTTGCAAACTTTTAGTTATAAAATGGGTTTAAGATTTTTAAGTTTGGCAAGCGGAAGTAGTGGAAACTGTTACTTTTTGGGAACGGAAGACTACGGTATACTATTAGATGCCGGTATCGGCATACGTACAATCAGAAAAATTTTCAGGGATTATAAGATTGATCCTGAGCAAATTCTGTCGGTTTTTGTTACTCACGATCATGCCGATCATATAAAATCTGTGGGTGTGTTGGGTGAAAAATACCATATTCCTATTTACACTACAGAAAAAATTCACGAAGGAATATCTAAAAGCCGTTATGTAGAAGATAAATTGTATGATTCTAAAAGGATTATCAACAAAGAGGAACCTGTAGAGATAAGGGATTTTAAGGTTACTGCTTTTGACGTTCCGCATGATGGCACCGACAATGTAGGTTATTTGATTGAATTTGGAGAAGAAAAAATCGTATTGGCTACAGATGCCGGTCACATCAGTGAAACGATGTCCCGTTACATTCGGATGGCGAATCATCTGATAATTGAAGCTAATTATGATTTGGAAATGCTTAAGGCCGGCAGTTATCCGCTATTTCTTAAAGAACGGATTATGAATGGCACAGGACATTTAAGCAACAGGGAAACTGCCGATTTTTTAGCGGCTAATTTCGATTTACATTTAAAAAATATATGGTTATGTCATTTGAGTAAAGACAACAATCATCCCGAACTGGCCTGTAAAACAGTTGAAATGGCTTTTAGTCAATATGGTATACGGGTCGGGAAAGATGTGAATCTTTCGGCATTGAAAAGGACAAATCCTTCTGATATGTTTTTTTTCTGAATGACTTGACTGCTTTGGATACCTCCATATTCTACGCTGAACTAGGATTCTGTTTTTTGTATATTTTATTTTTCATGCTTGGAAATACCCGGATTTTATTTAATTTTGCAATGCAAAATCTAAATAACAAAACAATGGCAACAACAATCAAACAAACGACTTCGAGAAAAAGAACCGAAGAAAAGGTTTATGAAGGCCCTAAAAGACTCTCTAAAGCTGGTGAATGGAAAAGAAAAAACCCCAATGGAATACTAACTATTTTAGATATGAAAGCAGTAATGAAATAATGCATGCGATACTTAATTGATACCAATATATTTCTTTTCTATGCTTCCGACAGAGAACAGTTGGATAAAGAAATACTTCAAATTTTGGAAGACTACGAAAACCAAATCTATATTAGTTCCGAAAGCGTAAAAGAAGTAATTCATCTTTTTCAACAAGGGCGAATACAGACAAAAAAGTGGAAATCAGCACAGAATGTCATAAAGTTTATTGAAGATGAAATAGGTTTTGTCATTGATTATACACAGAGAGAGCATTTGCAAACACTGGCCTGCTTAGAACCGGTTAAAAACCATAATGACCCCAACGACCGATTAATCATTGCTCAAGCTATTGCCGAAAAGATACCGCTCATTTCTTCTGATCGCAAATTTGAACTGTATCGAAAACAACAGTTGCATTTTATTTTCAATAGAAGATAACAGCGATTAATAGCATCCACTACGCGGCGGCTTTCTAATAAAGGCATTTTTCTAAAACCTGTTTCACGAAAACGTAACCGGAAGATAAAATTTGACTTTGACTGCTTTTCCTTCCTTTTTCACCGCTTCATATTTCGGCATTGATTTTATAACTCTCAAAACTTCTTCATCCAGAAAGATATATACGCCTTTAACAAGTGTTATTTCCGATATTGAACCGTCTTCGTTGAGGATAAAAGAATATACCACACGTCCTTTTATTCTTTGCTTGTAGGCTGCATCCGGATACCTGATATTTTGATAAACGTGCCGTAATATCATTGTTTGTATGGATTGAAATTCCTGAGCAGGATTATTTTTTTCATCGAGGATGTATGTTATAAGTTCATCTTGTTGAGTCTTTTTCTCCGATTCCTTTGATAGATTAGAATCTGTAATTAGAGTTGTGTCTGTTGCAGTGATAGGTTCTAATGATATTGGTTCTCCGGAGATTTTCTTTTCCGGCTCCATAATTTCATTGTCTTTGACTATTTTGGGAGGAGTAGATTTCTTTATTTCTTCGGGTAGCGCGGGTTGCTGTTGAAGGTAGAGATCTTCCATCATGTATAACTCAGATATATTAATAGGTCCCAGAGGAATTTCATTATCCTCCCGTGGGCGTGTAAAAAATAGAAGTAATAGAATTACGGCTATAGTTAGGCCAAATACTATAGCTAAGGCATATAAATGTCTTTTATTTGAAGTTTTTCGTAAATAATAAGCCCCGTATTTTTGATTTTTTCCTTCGAATACAAGGTCTCTCCATGCATCTGAATTCAAATTCATAAGTTATTCCGGGGAAATATATTATTATTCATAAGTTGCCTTTTATATGCAAATAACTTGATTTTTGCTGCTAAGTTACTACCTTCGCAGTCAAATTACAAAAAATGAGCCAAAAATATAATTTTGACGAAGTCATCAACAGGAAAGGCACAGGCGCTTTGAAAGTAGATGCGCTGAAAGAGCGGTATGGCAGGGAGGATTTGATACCCTTGTGGGTTGCAGATATGGATTTCCGTACGCCTGACTTTATTATGGAGGCTATCCGTACCCGCTGTAAACACGAAATCTTAGGTTATCCGGTAGTCCCAGACGAATTTGTTCCTTCGATAATCAATTGGGTGAAGAGGCGGCATAATTGGAAAATCAAAACCGAAGAATTAAGTTTTGTTCCGGGCGTGGTAAAAGGTTTTGCTTTTGCAATAATGAATTTTAGCGAGCCGGGAGATAAGATAATCATTCAGCCGCCGGTTTATCATCCTTTCCGGTTGGTACCTCAAATGCAAAATCGCAGTGTGTTGTTTAATCCGTTAAAAGAGAAAAACGGTTTCTATACAATGGATTTTGAACATTTGAAGAGTATCCTCGACGAGAAATGCAAGATTCTGATTTTATCTAATCCTCATAATCCTGTAGGAATTACGTGGGACAAAGAAACTTTAGCGGAATTGGCCGAAATTTGTTACGATAATCATATTTTAGTTATATCAGACGAAATCCATTCGGATATGGCTATTTTCGGCAATCGATTTATTCCTTTTGTAACGGTTTCGGAAAAAGCAAGGGAAAACAGTATTACGCTTATGGCTCCAAGTAAAACGTTCAACATGGCCGGAATTGTCAGTTCTTTTGCCGTAGTTCCCAATGAAAAAATACGGAAAAGTTATTTCAATTTTTTAAAGTCATGCGAATTGAACGATGGACATATTTTTGCATACGTGGCAACACAAGCTGCTTATGATAACGGAGATGAATGGTTAGGACAAATGCTTGAGTATATTGAAAAAAATATCTTTTTCGTAGATGAATATTTGAAAAAAAATATTCCGCAGATAAAGGCAATCATTCCGCAAGCTTCTTTTTTAATCTGGTTGGATTGCAGAGAGTTAAATTTGTCTCAACAAGAGTTGAAAGCGTTATTTGTGAATAAGGCCGGTTTGGCATTAAACAGTGGAGATATGTTTGGTTCGGAAGGCGCCGGATTCATGAGAATGAATGTTGGATGTCCTGTAAAAGTCATAGAGCAAGCGTTGGAAAATTTGAAGGGATCTATCTGTAACTTTTTGTAAATCAAGGAACTATCTCTATTTAACTTTAGCTTTCCGTTCAGCCTCTTTTTGTTTCCGTTCAGCTTCCCTTTGTCTTTCTTTTAGTTTCAGAGCCTCTTTCCTTGCTTTTTCCTTAGCTTTGCGTTCCTCTACCTTTTGTTTTTCGCGTGCTTTTGCATCCGCTTGTTTTTGTTTTAGCGCAGTTTCCTTATCTTTTACCTGTTGTTTGCGGGCATCTTCTTTAGCTTTCAATTCATTTTTCTTTTCTACCACAAGCGCTTTTTCCTGATCTTGTTTGGATTTCAGAAGCGCTTTGTCTTCTTCCTGTTGCTTTTTGAGCAATGCTTTCTGTTCTTTTTCCTGTTGTTTTGCCAATTCTTGTTGAACTTTGTCTTTGGCTTTCTGTTCTTCGTTGAGTTGTTTTTGGCGGGCTTTATCTTCTTTTTCCTGCTGTTTTACATATTCATCAATAGCGTTGCTTGACTTCCGTTTAGAGAACAAGTCCTTGATTCCTCTGATTGGGTCATTGGCTATTTCGTCGATAGTTTGATTGATCGTATCAAAAGTTTTAGAAGCTTTATCGGCTATTTCACTTACTTTTTCTGCCACTTCATCTTCCGAGATAGCTCCTTTTATCTTAGGAATAGTATCTTGAGGGACAGAGATAATTGTATCGGGATGAATTATTTCAGTAGAATCGATTCTTTGGTTTTCCGGAATATCAGCCGGTTGAATATTTTCCTCTTTTGTCGACTCATTGTCTTCTTCTTTAGCAATAACAAGATCTTCAAGAGTATCCGGTTTTTCTGAAACCGAATCGGCTTTTTCTTCCTGAATAGATCTCCATTTATGGATTAGCTGCTGATTTTCCGCTCCAAAGTTCTTTTCAAAGAATTCAATATATTCTTCCAGGCTTTTACCTTTGAGTAGGATGTCATAATTATCTACCGACATCGGAACAACAATCACAGCATTATCTAATGTGTGCATATAACCTTCCGGTCTATTGATCATTTCATAATACTGCATCACCTCATCGTAATTATTAAATCCTCTTACCTGGAACATACCTGTTTCACCTACAGTTGCGATTTGCAAATCAAAATCGTTCACCATAAAATTAGAGAAGTTAAATTCGGCTACAGTATATAAAATCACGTTTGTGTTCACTTTGTCTGCCGGATAAACCATCAACAAAAGGTGGGGCGTATTCTTTTCCGGAGAGAAAACAATTGTTGAATCAAGCAATTCACCGTTTTCACCTACTTCACCGCCGAAACGCAGGTTAAATAATCCACCACGAGCCAAATTCCCGTCGCCTGATAAAGTCATTCCTTTTAATAATCCCTTCATCATGTCTCCTGCCAAAATGCTTACATCAGCATCAGGATATTTACCTAATAATTCTTTGAGCTTTTCCTTAAAAATGGCCGGATCATTAGTTTGTGCATAACTCAGCGCATTCAGGAACATGAATTGCGGCATCAGTTTCGATTGCGGATATTTTTGGGAAACGAGATTAAAATTATCCCTTATACCATAAGAATTTCCTACGGTATAATATTCAAATGTTTGTTCGTAAATAGAATCTTGCACTGAATCAAGCATACGCATGTTATATTCATAGTTCGGATCTGCCATGGCAACAGCTAAATCGCTTTGGGGAAATTCGGCACGGATTTTAGCTTTATACAATTCAGACATATCCGTATTTCCCATTCTCAAATACATAAGATATAGCTGATGATACGCATCCAGTTTGTTTTCATTATCAGGGAAGCGTTTATTCAAATCGTTAAAAGCATCTATGGCTAAAGAATAATCTTCGAGATTATCTTTATAAATAATTCCCATATTGAAAAGTCCATCCATCCAAATCTCATCGGAAGCAGCGACATCTTCCTCTGTCAATGGAATTTGTTTGAGATAATATTCCCGGTTTTTGGGATCGTTGGCTGCGGCCAATTCTTCTGCCGTTTTTGGTACAACTGTAGAATCTTGAGATAATCCTGTTTCATCCGGCGACTCCTGATTTCCGTTATTATCCGCTAACCCGTCATCAAATTGAGTAATTTTGGTTCGCTGTCTCCAGTTATCTTCAAGTTTACGTTTTCCCCATTTATTTTGGAAGTCCGTTTTCCCCTGCGCCACCATTTGAGGGTTGTAGAAATAAAACGGATCACCTCCTGTTGGCGGACGAATTCCGGGAGTTGTCATTGCCTGAGTTTGACGTCCTACGCTGAAATTCCCCATATTGTCTGCATTCTCTTGTTGTTGAGCCAGATACTCTTCTTTTTCGGCTGCTTTTTTAGCCTCTTCTTCCTTTTTGATGTATTCCTTGATTATTTTGTCGACAACGGCCAACCGTTCGGCTTCAGGCATGCGCGCCAATGTTTGCAAACTGTCTTGCAACTGAACAGCTTCAACATAAACCACCAGCTCGTCCAACACTTCCGAGCGCTTCGATACTTTCGGATAATCTTTATAGTCCTTGTTGATTAATCCTAAAGCGTCGGAATAACAAGGCTGGGCTTCCACATATTTCCTTTGCTGGAAATAAATATCTCCGAGACGGATTAAAGATAATGCTTTATCAAAACCGTTTTGTGTACTTTTTTCAACGCCGAGTTTGTATGTTTCAACGGCTTTGGCAGTATCGGGAATGCTCATGTAAACATTTCCCCAAGCATAATACACTTGGTCGAGAAAATCTTTATTCTTGCTATCTTTAGACATTTGCTTCAGCATATCCGTAACCTTTTTTGTATCTCCTCCGGGAAAAACTTCGGTCTGGCGGATTTTTGAGCTGAATTGCAAAGGATAAGGAGCTGTTGAACCGGCAACTTTTCCAAAAGTTTCATAAGCCAACGTTTTTTGCCCCAAATCAGTAAGAATCTGCCCTAAAAGATAGGTCATACGTAAACGTTGGTTTTTGTTTTTTTCGGCTTTAATCGCAGTTTTAAGATAAGGGATGGCCTCTTCGTATTTTTTCTGCTTAATTAAATAATCGGCATATACGGAAGAAAACCAATCGCTTTCTTTTTTAGGAAGATTTTGATTATTGAGTTTAGATAGCAAATTGTCGGCTTCGTAATACCAACCCATTTCCGAATAGCAGCGAGCTTGCCAGATACGCGCATCGGCAACAACTGCCGGTTGAGTGGAATAATGGCGGGCAACGTAAGAAAAAGTACTTGCTGCAGTTAAAAAATCCCCATTTTGAAATTGTGACTTACCCATCAACAACCAGGCTTTGTAAAGAAAAGGATTATACTCTTCCCTCGCCATAAATTCCTGATATTTAGGGTCTTTTTTCTTTCCCTGTTTTTTTTCGGGTTTAGTTTTGATAGAATGTGTTTTAATGGCCTTGGCCGCTTTTTCGACTGACCGGTCGAACGGACCTCCTTCGGTTGCCTTGTCTTTGGGCAAGGAACTGACCGGGTACATCAATATAAAATCGGAATAACTTTCCTTATAACCATCTTGCTGAGCCTTTAATGCTTCATTATAGGCCTCATTTCCATTGAAAAAGACATTATAACGGGTATTAAACGAATGATACCACCTCGTTGCTACGGTATTCTTAACTGAAGTACAAGATACAAGCCCAACAAGTAATAAAAGAAAGATAGAAATTGTATAAAATCTACTTTTGCCCATCAGTAAAATAACAGAATTATTAGCGTTTTATTGTCTTTATCAGTTAATTCCGCTCGTTTTTTGTTGTAATAATCGGTTCGTTCGTAAGAAGTGTTTAAGAACAGTAAGGTAGAATCAGTTAAAAGACCTTCGAATGGTGCGCAAATTGTATCTGCTTCAATATTGTTTTTGGACTTGCTTTTAAGGCTGTGGAAGAAAAATTTTACTTTTACAAAATAAAACATTACCTTTGCACTATAATGTAAAGTGTAAAAATTATGGCAACGTATCAGGTACAAATAAATGAAAGAACATCGCTTGGTAAAAGCATTGTTGCTCTTTTGCACTCTGTTCCTCAAGCAGTTCTGTTAAAAAAGACGGAAGAAGAAACAGCGTCTGAATTCAATTTATATGACAGTCTCGACCGAGCTTTTGCGGACGTGCGATTAATGATAGACGGTAAAAAAAAGAAAAAAACGGCACAAGAATT
>Ga0123357_10004008_pt1 | contig 17120 bp, 17 predicted proteins | sample TergutEmb28metaG_FD_89873 | JGI IMG/M metagenome (GOLD analysis project Ga0123357, IMG submission 89873) | Embiratermes neotenicus P4 segment gut microbial communities from Petit-Saut dam, French Guiana - Emb289 P4 | ecosystem: Host-associated > Arthropoda: Insects > Digestive system > Gut ... | reverse complement strand
GGCGCAATCCGCGTCGCTCCTGCTGTGGCGGGCAAATGAAATCATGCGCTTACGCTACATTTATTGCTGTTAACAGGGGTTTTTTAATTGATACATGGTTGAATTTATAGAAGAAAAGTACAAACTTATTTTTCTGATTAACAAATTGTTAATTTTTAGAAGTGCCCAAAAGTTGACATCTTTAATTTTTATCTGTAAACCTATTTCAGGACGAGTCACAATTACAGTTCCTCTCATAAATTTTATTGTACAATGAAAATTTTTGTTGTATTTTTGTGGAAAAAATTTTATGAGTAATATTGTTGCAATAGTTGGTCGCCCAAATGTGGGAAAATCTACTTTTTTCAATCGTTTAACAAAAAGTCGCCATGCTATTGTCAATGAGCAGGCGGGCACCACCCGCGACCGTCAGTACGGTAAGAGCGACTGGAACGGATGTGATTTTTCGGTAATTGATACGGGTGGATGGGTGGTTTCATCTTCGGATATTTTTGAAGATGAAATCAAACGGCAGGTGCAACTTGCAATAGATGAGGCAGACGTTATTTTGTTTTTGGTTGATGTGCAAAATGGAATTACAGACCTTGACCAGGAAGTTGCTGATATTCTGCGCCGAATCAACAAGCCCGTTTTTTTGATTGCAAATAAAGTAGATACCTACGATTTGCAATACGACGCTGTCGAATTTTACCGTTTCGGACTTGGCCAACCGTATGTTATTTCTGCAATTAATGGACTCGGAACAGGTGATTTGCTTGATAAAATAGTAGAGAGTTTTCGCAAAAACTCGCAAAAAGATGAACTTGAAAATTTGCCGCGCATTGCTTTTGTAGGGCGACCTAACGTTGGTAAGTCGTCAATAATCAACACCTTACTTGATGAGCAACGAACCATTGTTACTGAAATTGCCGGAACAACGCGCGATTCAATTTATATTCGTTTCAACAAATTCGGACACGATTTTTATATTATTGACACTGCAGGTATTCGCAAGAAGGCAAAAGTGAGCGAGGACTTAGAGTATTTTTCGGTTGTGCGCTCAATTCGTGCAATAGAAAATGCCGATGTGTGTGTATTAATGATTGATGCTACACGAGGCATTGAAAGCCAAGACCTTAATATATTTTCTTTAATTCAAAAAAACCGAAAAGGACTTGTGGTTTGTGTAAATAAATGGGATTTGATTGCCGAAAAAACGAACAAAGATATTAAGCAATTTGAAAATATAATTCGACAGCGACTTGCACCCTTTTCCGATTTCCCCATCGTTTTTACTTCGGCAATAGAGCGGCAACGGGTTTTGAAGGTAATTGATATGGTTTCAAACGTTTATGAAAATAAACAACGTAAAGTTCCGACTGCCAAACTCAACGACTTTTTCCTGCCGTTGATAGAAAATTATCCTCCGCCCGCACTCAAAGGAAAATATATTAAAATAAAATATGTAACACAATTGCCTGATACACAAGTACCTGTATTTATTTTCTTTGCAAATTTGCCACAATATATAAAAGATCCGTATAGCCGTTTTTTAGAAAATAAATTGCGCCAAAACTGGAATTTTAGCGGAACGCCGGTTCAAATATTTTTTAGGCAAAAATAAAAAACACAATATTATGCTTTCGCTGCAAGCAGTGTATTTTTCATTAACGAAATTATTGTCATTGGCCCGACTCCTCCCGGAACTGGTGTAATGAACGAACAAAGCGGAGCAACATTCACAAAATCCACATCCCCTTTTAGGCGGAAACCACTTTTAGTAGATGTATCGGGGACACGAGTGGTTCCAACATCAATTACCACCGCACCGGCAGGCACCATATCAGCTTTTAAAAATTCGGGCTGGCCAATTGCCGCAATGATAATATCGGCATGCAGGCAAATCTCTTTAATATTTGGAGTGCGGCTGTGGCAAATGGTTACTGTAGCATCTACCCCTTTTTGCATTAGCAGTGCAGCAAGCGGCTTCCCTACAATATTGCTACGCCCGAGAATTACACAATTTTTACCGCAAATATTTATATCATAACGTTTAAATAATTCCAAAATTCCTGAAGGCGTCGCCGAAACAAAGCACGGTAAACCTATCAACATTTTTCCAACATTTATCGGATGAAAGCCATCAACATCTTTGCTTGGCGAAATTGCTTCAGTGATTTTGTGCTCTGAAATATGTTGTGGCAACGGAAGTTGTACAATAAAACCATCAATGTCAGTGTTATTATTCAAACTCTCGACAAATTGTAATAGTTCCTGCTCAGAAATACTGCTCTCGAAACGAAAAAGAGATGATTTAAAACCAACCGATTCACACATTTTTATCTTATTTGCAACATATGTTTCGCTACCGCCGTCGTGTCCGACAATTATTGCTGCAAGGTGCGGACGTTTACCGCCAAAATCAACGATTTGTGAAACTTCCGCTGCAATTTCCTGTATTATTTGTTCTGCAATATGTTTGCCATCAATGATTTGCATAATATTATGATTTAATTATTTTGCAAAAGTACGCAATTTTTTTGACCATTATGTCTGACTTTTTGAAAAATTTTGTATTTTTGTAAATTATTTTTTTACAATATTTTCTTTAAAATCAAATGATTATATCGAAATATAAATATTTATTATTAACTTTTTCTTTCTTTTTGTTTTCGTGTGCGCCGGCGCCGGTTCCAAAACCATACGGATATTTTAGAATTGATGTGCCGCAGCACGCATACCACTCTTTGAGAGATACTTTGGACTTGCCATATACTTTTGATTTGCCGGTGTACGCAACTATCGGCAATAGCAATATTGAGATGATTGAGCAAAAAAAACTTATTACAAGCGGTGAAAAATGGATTAATATTGAATTTCCGAAACTGAACGCAACAATTTACTGTTCATATAAGTCGTTACACAATAATTTGTACGAGATTTCAGAAGAAGCACGTCAAATTGTTTATCGACATAGTGTTCGCGCCAATGCTATCAGCGAACAGCGTTATGAAAATCCTGATAATCATGTGTTTGGTATTTTGTACAATTTAAAAGGGAACACCGCCTCTACCACGCAGTTTGTCCTTACCGACAGCGTGCGTAACTTTTTCCGTGCGGCGGTGTATTTCAACAATGTTCCAAACAGCGATTCTATTGCACCAATGCGTGATTTTATTAATATTGATGTAAGGCATATAATAGAAACTTTTAGATGGAAACGTTGATTTTCAATACATTAAACGAAGCAATAGTGGCGGTCACAAAATTGACTGCCGACGAAAATTTGACAAAACGCCAACGTGAATATGCGGGGGCAAAAATTCTGTTTGAAAAAATATTAAATCAAAATGTTGAAATTGCTCACGATGAGAACGGCATTCCTTTTTTAAAAGATAATTCATTGAAAATTAGTATTTCACACAGTAAAACATATGTTGCAGTGATAAGTCATTCCACACAAAAAGTTGGAATTGATATTGAAGATATTTCCGACAAAATACTTCGGCTTGCAGAGCGTTTTTTAAGTAAAAAAGAACTTAAAATAATTCCGCAATCTCCTGAAAATTACACGATTGCATGGGCAGCAAAGGAAGCTGCGTATAAAATTATTGGAAAAGGAGCCACGAACTTTCGTCAAAGTTTGGAGATTCAAAAAATAGAAAAAGTTAGCACAGAATCAACAATTCCTTTGAAATATATAAACAAAAATAAAAACTTTATTTTTAAGTTTAAAATATTAAGTAACAGCGTATTAGTTTGGGGCAATGAATAAAAAAGAATTAAGAAACAAATATTTTTTCCAAAATGTTATTATTTTTGCAAATCTGTAATTTTAATTTAAAAGAATATAATGTCTTCGTTAAAAGAAATTAAATCACGTATTCAGTCGGTGGGTTCTACGCGCAAAATCACTTCGGCAATGAAAATGGTGTCGTCTGCAAAATTACGTAAGTCGCAGCGGGCGATAGAGTGCCTTTTACCCTACGAAAATAAACTTAACTCGTTACTAACCAAATTTTTAAGTGCCGATACCGACACCGAATCGCCCTTTGCCGAGCAGCGGCAAGTCGAAAATGTTGCTGTTGTAGCAATTTCCTCAAATTCGAGTCTGTGCGGCGCATTCAACAGCAATGTGGCGCGTCTTTTAACCCAAACAATCAAAGAATATGATGATTTAAAGAAATCGAATATTAAAATTTATCCTCTGGGGAAGAAGGTAGCAAAGTCGGCAGAGAAAATCGGTTTTTCGTTTGAAAATAATTTTGAACAGATGGTCGACAAACCGACTTACGAATTAGTTACAGAGGTTGCAGAGCAACTTATGAACGATTTTTTGGATAAAAAAATTGACCGCGTTGAGTTAATTTTTCATCATTTTAAAAATAAAAGTTCACAGATTTTACAGCGCGAAGTTTTTTTGCCGTTTGAATTAAAAAATGATAATGCAAATAATGAAAAGGACTTATATTATCTTGTGGAGCCGAATCGTGAGCAAATCCTTAACGAATTGATTCCCAAAGTTATAAAACTAAAACTATATGCGGCTTTGCTCGATTCCAATGCTTCGGAACACGCTGCGCGTACCGTGGCGATGCAAATTGCTACCGACAACGCCAACGATTTGCTAACCGAACTGACCTTACAATACAACAAATCGCGTCAGCAGGCAATCACAGCAGAATTGCTTGATATTACAGGGGCTACTTTCGGAGTGCAATGATATTTTATTTTTTTGCTAATAATTATTTATATTTATTAAATATTTATATAATTAATCTTCTAAATTCTTTTGTTAAAAAAAATCGCAATATTAGGTTCAACAGGTTCGATAGGAACGCAAACGCTTGATGTTATCCAATGTCATCCCGACCGCTTTGAGGTGTATGCTCTCACTGCCAACAACAATGTGGAATTACTTATTCGTCAGGCAATTACATATATTCCCGAATTTGTTGTTATCGGCAACGAAAATCATTATAAAACTTTAAAAAATGCTTTAAAAAATGAGCCGATAAAGGTTTTTGCCGGTTACGATGCAATTGCACAAGTGGCTGAAATGCAGGCGATTGATATTATTGTAACTGCAATGGTTGGTTTTGCAGGTTTGCAGCCGACAATTCGTGCTGTGCGGGCTGGCAAACGGATTGCCCTTGCTAACAAAGAAACGCTTGTCGTTGCAGGAGAATTGATAAATGAACTTGTATCTGAATTTCATGCCGAAATTATTCCTGTTGATTCGGAACATTCGGCTGTGTTTCAATGTTTAACGGGTGAAAATTCCAACGATATTGAGAAACTTATTTTAACAGCCTCCGGCGGTCCTTTTCTAAAAAAAACCTTGGCAGAATTGCAGACGGTAACTTCCGAGCAGGCTCTTTGCCATCCTAATTGGGAAATGGGTGCGAAAATTACCATTGATTCTGCCTCTATGATGAACAAGGGCTTTGAAGTGATTGAAGCAAAATGGCTTTTTGGCTTGCCGCCTGAAAAAATCGAGGTTGTGGTACATCCACAGTCGATAATTCATTCTATGGTACAATTTACCGATGGCTCAATTAAGGCGCAAATGGGAATGCCCGATATGCGTGTGCCAATTCAGTATGCACTCGGTTTTCCGGAAAGATTGGAAAGTAATTTTGAAAGGTTGAATTTTACAAAAATAAATAATTTAACTTTTGAAAAACCTGATTTACAGCGTTTTATAAATCTTGAATTAGCATATTCTGCAATAAAAAAAGGTGGAAATATGCCATGCATTCTCAATGCTGCCAACGAAATTGTAAATTATGCTTTTTTGGAAAATAAAATCGGCTTTTTACAAATGAGCCAAATTATTGAGACAGTGATGAATACATCAACTTTTGTTAAATCTCCAACTTACGAAGATTATATTGAAACCGACAAGGAAGCGCGCCAAAGAGCAAAAAATTTAATTGGATAATGTTTTATTATTTTTTTAAAAATTATTATTTTTGCATCTGAAAGATTCTTATAGAAATTCTGAAAAAAATTAATGCAATAAAACTCAAAAAATTTTATGATATATAAATTTAACATAGTTTCAGACGAGTCGGACGATTTTAGGCTTGTGGTAACAATTGACTCAGGAGCAACATTTTTGGAACTGAACGACATTATTCTCAAGTCGACAAAATATACAACCGACCAAATTACCTCATTTTATTTGTGTAACGAAGGGTGGGAAAAAGAGCAGGAAATCACATTAATTGAGATGGATACCTCTTTTGAATTCGATAATTTTGTGATGGACAAAACTATTATTGAAGACCTTGTAACCGAAGAAAAGCAGAAACTTTTGTTTGTCTTTGACATGATAAACGACCGTGTTTTTTATTTGACGCTTGCTAAAATTATTACAGGTAAAAATCAGGATAAACCTCAGTGTATTTTGTGTCAGGGAAGAGTGCCCAAGCAAATTTTTGACCCGGAAATATTTCGCGGCGGAGGTAATTCAACAGCATTGGACGAAAACTTTTTTGGCGACTCGGATTACGACTCTTCCGAACTTGATGAAGATGGTTTTAGCGATATGGATTTTGACGACAGTTCGCTTTATAATGATGACGGTTACTGAGAAATGCATACTCGTCCCGTATTAATTGTTGTTTTGGGTCCTACCGGAGTTGGAAAAACCGACATTGCCCTGTGGCTGGCGAAGCGTTTGGAAGCAGAAATCATTTCGGCGGACTCGCGGCAATTGTTCAAAGAGTTAAAAATTGGAACTTCCATGCCTTCTCAAGAACAGTTGATGGCTGTGAAACATCATTTCATCGGCTCACATTCGATTTTTGATAATTACAGTGCGGGACAATATGAAATTGATGCAATAAAAATTTTAACAAAGATATTTGAAAATCAAAAAGTTGCATTGCTTGTTGGCGGCTCAATGTTGTATATTGATGCCGTTTGCAAGGGAATAGACAATATTCCGAATGTTGATGAAAAAACGCGAAAATATTGGAATGAAATATACAGGGAAAAAGGGTTGGAATATATTCAAAATTGCCTCAAAGAACTTGACCCAAAACATTTTAACGAGCAGGTCGACATCAAAAATCCCAAGCGCATTATTCACGCTTTGGAAATTTGTACAATTACCGGACGACCATTTTCAGAGATTAGAACCGGAGAAATAGCACAGCGCAATTTTGACATTATTAAAATAGGAATAAATTTGCCTCGTCAAATTTTATACAATAATATAAATGTCCGCGTAGATAAAATGATTGCAGACGGATTGGTTGAAGAGGCGCAAACTTTTTATCCTTATAAAGAATTAAATACTTTAAATACAGTAGGTTACAAAGAACTTTTTGAATATTTTGAAGGGAAAATTTCACTTGAATTGGCAATTGAACATATCAAGCGCGACACGCGCCATTATGCAAAAAAACAACTTTCGTGGTTTAGGCGCGATGAGCAGATTACATGGTTTTTGCCCGATAAAAAAAATAATATTGTAGATTTTTTGCAAAAAAAAGTTATTTTTAATTGTTCATCTCATTCGGTCAAATAATATTTTTTACCTTTGTCGAATGAATATAGAAGAATAATATAAAAGATTTTTAAGAATTTTTTGCTCTATTTAAAGGCGAAGATGTTTGTAAATAGTATTATTTCATTGGTCTTTCGGTTATGTTTGTCTGAAGTTTAAAAGTGAAGCAAAATATTGGATTATTGCACTACAATTTGATACATTGCAGTTTTTTCGGGCATCAAAATTCTTTGACGGCAGGAACGATATTTTACGGAATCCGTAAGCCGTTGTTATTGTGGTCTCACATTATGTGGTGGATTGTTACTCAAAAAACAGGCGTAAGTGTAAGCAATGTGATGGATTTTATGGGCTTTGGTTCTGGCTCACCCGTAAAACCCTGTGTTTATAAAAAAGATCCGGATACCTTCCCGATTCCAGCCCAATCTCTTGAAAAGCATTATCATATAAATGGCACTCAATTAGAGCGACATTACAAGGAACATTTGAGTGATTTCAAAACTTGGAAACCATCATCACACGCCAGGAAATGGCTTGTTTCCCCTGAAAATATTGGGTCTAAGTTGAGTGTTGATGAAATATACTTTTAACAAAAGTATAATGAACTATAGACTTTTCCAATATAATATATCATTTTTTTTTATAATATTAATTTAATGTATTTTACAAAATATTGTAAAATAATATTTTATAGTCATGGATAATTGTTGTAATTTAGCACGCAATTTTTAGCCAAAAATTACGTTTTTTAAACAAGAAAAATAAAATTTAATATATTTGACGATGAAACACAAAATATTTACATTCACAACTGTTTTAATTGTTACTTTGCTGCTTGTTTCATGCTATAACAGGCCTGTTACGCGCACGGATACGGAAACGAGCGGCACGGCAAAATTCGGCGTAGACGAAAGTTTTGCACCTATCGTTGAAGAAGAACTTGCCGTATTCTCAGGGTTAAATCCTGATGCAAATCTGACGGTTGAATATTTAAGTGAGCCACAACTCATAAAAGCGATATTGGACGACAGTTTGCAACTGATTATGGCTGCGCGCGACCTTACCGACCAGCAAAAAGATTTTATCCGTAGCCGCAAACAAACCCCACGTTCACAACGAATTGCTATCGATGGTATTGCATTGATTATCAATAGGCAAAATACTGACTCACTGATTTCAACTGCCGATTTGAAAAAGATAATGACAGGCGAAATTACACGATGGAATGATGTTACAAATGCAGAAATGTCAAAACTCGGCGATATTCAGGTGGTTTTTGATAATCCAAATTCGAGTACGCTAAGGTATATTAACGATTCCATCGCGCATGGCGCTACTCTTTCGGACAAATTGCGTGCGCTGAAAAATAACAACGAGGTATTTGATTATGTTGCCAATACTCCCAATGCACTTGGAGTCATAGGAGTTAATTGGGTTAGCAATCCGTCTGATTCGCTTAAACTTACTTTCAGACAAACGATTCGTGTGATGTGGGTTAGTAGAAACGAACAACCAACATTCGACAACAGTTTCCAGCCAATTCCTGCGTATCTGCGAACGGGAGATTACGCTCTTACGCGTGATTTGTTTTTGATTATTACCGACCCTCGCGGAGGGTTGCCTTCAGGCTTTGTTAAGTTTTTTGCTGGTGACGCCGGACAAAGAATAGTTTATAAAGCAGGGTTGGTGCCTGCCACTGCTCCAACGCGGCTGATTAGCATACAAGAGATGTGATTTTATGCCAATTTCCAATGTTAATTTTTTTAATAATTAAAACGAAATGTTAAAAACGGGAGATAATGTTCGTTTTTTAAATATTGTTGGAGGTGGAATTATTAGGCGAATTGATGCAAAACAAGGGCTTGTATTTGTTGAAGATACCGATGGATTTGAAATTCCCGTATTAGAAATAGAATGCGTTGTGTTGCCAAAAACAAGCCCTACTACAAATATTCCACTAAGTGAAAATTCTTCTTTAAACGAAAATATTTCTGAAGAAAATAAAGAAGAAATTGAAGTTGTTGAAACGGAATACGGCGACAATCCATTAATTTTTTTAACATTTTTTGCAAAAAATTTACGAGAATTACAAAACACTGATTATGAATGTTATTTGGTAAATGATAGCAATTATTATCTGTATTTTAATCTGGCAAAAAAACAAAATAATAATTCGCTTTTAATAAAAGATGGGAAGATTGAACCTAATTTTCAGGGAAAAATTGCAGATATTCAAAAAACAGAAATAAATGAATGGGAAAATATTCATGTTCAGATAATTGCGTACAAAATAGACAAACCTTTCAATTTGCAAAAGGCAATGGATTTGTATGTAAAGATTCCGCCTGTTAACTTCTTTAAATTCCACTCTTTCAGTCAAAATGATTATTTTGACTCTCCGGCGATGTTGATAAATTTAACAGAACTTATAGAAAAAGAAAAACTTGCAAATATTTCTGCCGAAAATTTGCATCAGGCAATGCAAACAAAAAAAACCGACAGACAGCGAATTGCAAAACATATTTCAAAAAAGGGAAAAGCCGAAATAATAGAAATTGACTTGCATATCAATGCCTTGCTCGACACTACAAAAGGAATGACAAATGGACAAATACTTGAATATCAGCTGAATAAGCTTCACAGTACACTCGAACAATACAAAAATAATCGCGGACAACGTATCGTTTTTATTCACGGAAAAGGAGAAGGAATTTTACGTGCTGAAATTGAAAAACAACTCAAAACACGCTACAAAACTTATTATTTTCAAGACGCTTCGTTTCAAAAATATGGTTTTGGAGCAACAATGGTCATGATAAGATAGTTTTGCCCCAACAAATTCAAGGTATTACTTTTTTGGTTGTTGTTGAACAGGCGTTTGTTGAGTTTCTGGAGTTTCGCTGAAATCAGGTTTCACTGCCCCTGGTGTTTGTTGCATTTTTTGGTCAAGGTTCTGTTGAATAATCTGATTGTTGTCAACTTGATCATTGTTGCCAACGCGATGCACTCCCGCGGCAACAATAGATAAAACCACAATAGCCCCTACAAGCGACCACGTTGCTTTTTCAATAAAATCTGTAGTTTTGCGAACTCCTAAAATTTGGTTAGACGATTGAAAACCGGAAGCCAATCCTCCGCCTTTTGAATTTTGAACCAACACGGCAAGTACGAGAATAATTGCCAAAATTACAATTAATATGGTTAGCGTTATGTACATAACTTATTTATTATTAGATATTTGTAAAATTTTTTCCAAAAAACGAATTTGGTCTGCAAAGTAAATACTTTTTTTTGGAATATTCAAATTTATTTCATATAAAATTTCCAATGCAGTAGAGTATTTTTTTTCAGTAATAAGTTTTTTCGCCTCATTTTCCTTTTCTTGCCAATAAAAGTTATCTTTAATCGTTTTATTTTCAGCAGAATGCATTTTTTGTTCGGTTTGTCTACTTTCCGTTTGACGTTTTTGTTCCGAAAATTCATGCCTTATTTCTTTTAATTTTTCAGCCAAAGAGCGCAGCGATTGCCGAGTATCTCCTCCTGAGCGTTCAATTTTTTCCAACATATCAAAATATTCACCTGATGACTGCGTATTTATTTTATTATCAGTTGTTTGCTTTAATTTTTCAGGGAAAAGAAAGAAATAAAACCAACGGCGGTCAGATAAGTAAATGGTGGTCTGTTGCACAACAATTTTAAAATCAATACTTTGCGCTCTTTTCAATGATAAGGCAAGCAAAATACGTGCCGATGTAAGAAATGGAAAGGTTTCCAACATCATGCGTAAATCTGAAATGTGCGTATCATTCACATTTTCAGGATTTTGCAACAAAGATATGTATTCTTCTTGTGTCAAATAAAAATATAATAATATTGAGTACAAAAATAATCTTTCTTTGAAGTATACTTTTGTCTTGTTGAAATGAGAATAATTTTTTATGAATAGAAATAAATAAAGAAAAATTTTTGTTTATCCTTCGCTTATTTTCCCATGCATAATTTAACTAATCATCATTCTATCAACTTTGTTTCGCTCAGGTGTGCATAACGTCCAATAATCTTTTCATTGTCATTTATGTAAAATATTACAGGAGTGCCTCTTACACCATAATCTGTAAAAGTTTTTCCTTCAAAACCTTGAAAATCACAAAATTTATTTTTCCATTCAAAAGTGCGCGCTGTTTCTTCAAAAAGTGAAGGCTCTCTATCAGATGAAATGCTAATTACTTGAATACCTTTACTTTGAAGTTGTTTGTAATATCTTTTAAACTCAACAATTTGGTCCATGCAGTGCGGACAATCCGATTCATAAAAAAACAACAGCGTGTTTTTCAATGAATTAACGCCGTCAATTTTGGGGGCGATATTACCGATTTTTCCTCTCAGTACTTCTGAAGAATATTGATATGCAAAAGAAAATTTGTCTAAGCGCTTTGAGTCTACCAAATATTGAGCAATCATGTCTTCGGCATCAGCCCATGAATTACGCTGGCATTGGGTCATCACATCGTCGGCAAATGCAGAAAAAACCTTGTCAGAACGTATTTGTTGCATTTTTTCTATCATTAATACACCAAGTTGGGCTGTTGAATTAAGTAAATTTAACACAACGCTTTGCGTAGTAACATACAAATCTGACGTGTATAATTCATCGATGCTCAATGAATCGGTATAAAAATTAAGTAACTTGGAATAATTCAGCATTTTCTCTTCCGGAAGAAAAATGCGTTGCGAATAACCATTTGTAAAGTACTGCATTTTAACATATTTACAGGCATAAAGTTTACAATCGTTCATTTTAGCATATAAATCCGAATAATTTTTATCCAGATTTGCAAATTCATTTCGTAAATCAGTATTCAACTGCGAATTATCGTTATAAATCGACAACCCTCTGTAAATGAAATCAACTTTATTTAGAATGTTTGCAAAATCTTTCTGTAGCATGAAAATTTTGTTATTTTCAACACTTTGTCCAAATTCTAAAACATTATTTCGATTGGTAATCGTAAAATTTTCGTTGTTCATGATACAGTTCCACTGCCCTGAGCCTATTCCAAAACGCAAAATTCCATAATAGTCGGAATATCGAGCAGGCATTTTAAAAGTGAAAATTCCATCAGGAGGCACAATTCCGCGCACCAATGTATCGGTTTTTGCACCTTGAAAAGCACAAACCCAATATTGTCGACCTGCAAAGTCAGGCATATCATAACTTATTGTTTGCGCAAAAGAAAAATTCACGCAAAGCATTGAAACAAAAATGATTAAGTGTTTGTACATAATTTTTTTTAAAATTTATTAATAAAAATTATCTTATATCTAATTGATTTTTTATCAATTAGATATAAGATTTTAAAATGTAATTATATTTATTCTGTCATTTTTTTGTATCTTCCATATCTCCATTTTGCATTTTCTTCGGTTGCTTTAAACAATTCTTCGGCAATATCGGGGAACTGCTTTTCAAGCGAAGAAAAACGTACTTCACTTTTCAGGAACTCTTGAAATTTAGTCCAGTCAGGTTCTTTTGAGTCGAGTTGAAATGGATTTTTGCCTTCTGTTTCCAAACGCGGGTCGTAACGCCACAAGTGCCAATATCCACATTCAACTGCAAGTTTTTCTTCCATTTGTGAATTTGCCATTCCGCCACGCAAGCCGTGTGCAATACATGGCGAGTAAGCAATTATTATTGACGGACCGTCATAACTTTCGGCTTCTCGGATTGCCTTAACTGTTTGCGCCTGACTTGCGTTCATCGCAATTTGTGCCACATAAACGTAGCCGTAAGTTGCAGCAATCATTCCCAAGTCCTTTTTACGAATACGTTTTCCTGAAGCAGCAAATTTTGCCACCGCACCGGCAGGAGTTGCCTTTGAGGCTTGCCCGCCAGTATTTGAATAAACTTCGGTATCAACCACAAGAATATTCACATTTCTGCCTGATGCAATAACGTGGTCAAGTCCGCCAAAGCCGATGTCGTAAGCCCAGCCGTCTCCGCCGATAATCCATTGTGAGCGTTTTACAAAATACTCTTTTAAAGCAAAAAGTTCTTTGCAAAGTGTACAGGCAGGGCAGTTGCAAGTAGTTGAGCCGGATGCTTTTATTGTTTTAACCGTTTGGAGTGCATCGGGGTCGGAATTTGATTTTTCCAAATAATTTATAACATCGTCTAAAGTTTTGATATTCGGGTCGTTATTACAATTATATTCTGCAAAAAATTTAACCAATTCATCAATTGTAGCCACTCCCCATGCAAGTGTTTCAGCATATTCGTCGGCTGCTTTTCTGCCTGCCGAGCCGGTGTCATTCATATTGTCGAGCCAGTTTTGGGCTGCCTTCTTAATTTTTTCGTGTGTCCATTCAATCGCCATCAATTCTTTGGTTTTGATAACAATGCGCTCACGCAGTTTTTCGGTTGCAATCTGCATTCCGAGTCCATATTCTGCGTTATCTTCAAATAAAGAATTTGCCCATGCAGGACCTCTCCCATCTGCATTTTTTGTATATGGAGTTGAAGGAGCGGAGCCGGAGTAAATTGAAGTACAGCCGGTTGCATTGGCTATCATTTGTCGGTCTCCAAAAAGTTGAGACACTAATTTGATATATGGCGTTTCACCGCAACCCGAACAAGCGCCGGAAAATTCAAACAATGGTGTTGCAAACTGAGAATTTTTAACATTTAACGAAATATCAACTAATTGCTGCTTTGTTTTAATATTTTTTATGGAATAATCCCAATTCTTCTGATTTTCGTATTGAGTTTCTATTGGCTTCATTTCCAATGCTTTACCATTTTTATTTCCCGGACAAACATTAACACAATTTTCGCATCCCATGCAATCAAGCACATCTACTTGGATTCGGAAATTCATTCCTGCCATTGCCTGCGGCGCTTTCATTTCAAGTGAATTGTAGTCGGCAGGTGCATTTTCTTTTTCATTTTTATCCAAAACAAAAGGACGAATTGCAGCATGTGGGCAAACAAAAGCGCACTGGTTGCATTGCGTGCAATTTTCCATAATCCATATCGGCACACTTGAGGCAACTCCCCGCTTTTCGTATGCAGAGGTTCCATTGTCCCAAGTACCATCTTCGCGCCCTATAAAAGAGGAAACAGGCAGGTCATCGCCTTTTTGAGCATTAACAGTATGAACTACTTTTGTAATAAATTCGGGTTCGCCTGTATGAGTATCGGCATGCCACGCATCAACATCAATGGTTGCCCATTGTTCGGGAACTTCAACTTTTTGATAATCAGCGCCTCTGTCGACAGCCGCAAAGTTTTGATTTACAATACTATCACCTTTTTTGCCATACGATTTTTCAATCATATATTTCATTTGTTCAACCGCCAAGTCGTAAGGAATAACATTTGTAATTTTGAAAAAGGCGGATTGTAAAATAGTATTAGTACGATTGCCAAGCCCTAATTTTTCAGCAATACCGGTGGCATTTATTATATAAAAATTTATTTTATTAACGGCTAAATATTTTTTAACATAATCAGGCAAATTTTTCGTAACCTCTCGACTATCCCAAATTGTGTTCAAAAGGAATGTTCCTCCTTTTTTCAATCCTTTTGTAACGTCATAAAGGCGCAAATATGCCTGCACGTGGCAAGCAACGAAGTCGGGAGTATTTACTAAATAGGTGCTGCGAATGGGCTTGTCGCCAAAGCGCAGATGCGAGCAGGTAAATCCGCCGGATTTTTTCGAATCGTAAGCAAAATACGCCTGACAATATTTATCCGTATTTTCTCCAATAATTTTGATTGAATTTTTGTTTGCGCTCACTGTTCCGTCTGCTCCTAATCCATAAAATTTTGCCTCGTATGCACTTTCATCAAATTCTATTTCTGCTTTTTGCGGCAGCGAGGTGAAAGTTACATCATCAACGATTCCTATGGTAAAGCCATTTTTGGGTTCAGGTAAATTAAGATTTTCGTAAACCGAAAGAATTTGTGCAGGCGTCGTATCTTTTGACGATAAACCATATCGTCCGCCAACAATAATCGGTCGATTTTCTGCTTTATAAAAACAATCTTTTACATCTAAATATAGCGGTTCGCCGAGTGCGCCCGGCTCTTTCGTTCTGTCGAGTACGGCAATGCGGGTGGCTGTTTTTGGAACAGCCGCAAGAAAATGTTTTGCAGAGAACGGACGATATAAATGAACGGCAATAAGTCCTACTTTTTCTCCTTTACTTTGCAGATAATCAATAGTTTCGCGGATTGCCTCAGTGGCAGAACCCATTGCAATAATTACGCGGTCGGCATCGGGTGAGCCATAATAATCGAACAAGCCATATTTCCTGCCTGTTAAAACCGAAAGTTGATTTACATAATCTTCTACAATACCAACAACGCGATTATGATAAACATTTGTTGCTTCACGTGCCTGAAAATAAATATCCGGATTTTGTGCTGTTCCGCGTGTAACAGGATGTTCGGGGCTTAATGCTCTTTGACGAAATTCGGCAAGCGCTTTTTGGTCAATTAGTGGAGCAAGGTCTTCATTTTCAAGTATTTCAATTTTTTGAACTTCGTGGGACGTTCTAAAACCATCGAAAAAATGTACAAAAGGAATACGACTTTTAATAGCCGACAAATGTGCTACCGCAGCCAAATCCATAACTTCCTGCACCGAACCGCTGGCGAACATTGCCGCACCTGTTTGTCGAACAGCCATCACGTCTTGATGGTCGCCAAAAATTGACAAAGCATGTGATGCAATTGCCCGTGCTGATACGTGAAACACGCCCGGCAGCAACTCTCCAGCCATTTTATACATGTTTGGAATCATCAGCAGTAAACCCTGAGACGCAGTAAAAGTTGTGGAAAGCGCACCCGCCTGCAACGCACCGTGCATTGCGCCTGCTGCGCCTGCCTCGCTTTGCATCTCATCTACACGCACCGTTTCGCCGAAAATATTTTTACGACCGGTTGCAGCCCATTCATCAACATATTCTGCCATTGTTGAAGACGGAGTAATGGGGTAGATTGAAGCGGTTTCGGAAAACATATACGCAATATGCGCTGCGGCTTGATTGCCATCGCAAGTTAAAAATTTTTTCTTATTGAACATACATTATTTATTTTATTTATAATTGTAATAATCTGTCTTAATATTATACCATATAAATTATTAAAAATCAGTTGGTTAATTAATATATTTTGTAATTTTATGGTTATCAAACAATTACAAAGCATATATAATAAAAAAATCTCATTAACCTTCTGAAAAATTTCGGCAAAGTTCGTAATTTTTTCCCAAACAACAAAACGAAAAATATAAAATATCTCCAAAAACATACATATCTCTTATTATTATTATAATGAAGAGTATCAATATTATTTGGAAAAATCACACTGCAATTATATTATATTTTTCAGGGTAAATGAAAATTCCAATCCTCCGGTTTCTTTATTTCGTGCGCGGATGTTGCCTTTGTGAAAGATGACAGCATTTTTGACTATCGACAGCGCAACCTTTATTAAAGCGTTTTTAACGCAGATATTTTATGTTAAAAACATAAAACCAAATTCCACTCGTTTGCAAATGAATGAAAACAGAAAAAAAATATTTTTCGACTTTTTTTGTAAATTTTTAAAAAATATTTG
>Ga0123357_10004007_pt1 | contig 17122 bp, 14 predicted proteins | sample TergutEmb28metaG_FD_89873 | JGI IMG/M metagenome (GOLD analysis project Ga0123357, IMG submission 89873) | Embiratermes neotenicus P4 segment gut microbial communities from Petit-Saut dam, French Guiana - Emb289 P4 | ecosystem: Host-associated > Arthropoda: Insects > Digestive system > Gut ... | reverse complement strand
TGGTCGCCGTCGCCCGCGCGGTGCCGACCGGTCTGCAGCAGCGCTTCCAGTGGCTCGGCCGGCGCTGAGCCGAGGCGGCACGCGGTTGGCCACGATCCAGCTGAAGCGTCGGGCGCCGAAAACTGTCGCCCCCCTTCCCTAAGCTTTGGACCGATGGCGGACAGCGCGAGAGGAGGCGAGCGATGGACCACCCCGATTTGGAACTACTTCGCGACCGGCACCCGGCGTGGCGGCTGCTGCGGGCCGGCAACGCGCCGCTCGTCCTCTCTTTCCTCGGTCGGTATTTCGTCGAGGAGAACCACGGCACCACCGCGGCGCCGACCATAACCGCGGCCTTGGATGACGAGTTGTACGCCCTTAACGCGCTCGCGCCGGGGGAACCGCGCTACCCGAAGGCCGCCGCCGCCTATCTGGACGACTGGGCGCAGTCCGACGCCGGCTGGCTGCGTCGGTTCTACCCGCTCGGCTCGGACGAGGTGCACTATGACGCCACCCCGGCGCTGGAGAAGGCGTATGCGTGGGTGGTGAGCCTGCGGGCTCGGGCGTTCGTCGGCACCGAGTCACGGCTGTCCATCGTGGTCGAGCTGCTGCGTCAGATCGTCCACGGCAGTCAGGCCGACCCGCAGGCCCGGCTGGCCGAACTGCACCGCCGCCGGGCGGCGATCGAAGCCGAGATCGCCGAGGTCGAGGCCGGCCACGTGACCGTGCTGGACCCGACCGCGCTACGCGACCGCTATCAGCAGTTCGCGGCCACCGCGCGCGAGCTGCTGTCGGATTTCCGGGAGGTGGAGGAGAACTTCCGGGGTCTGGACCGCGCCGCCCGGGAGCGGATCGCCGCCTGGCGGGGCAGCAAGGGCGAGCTGCTGGCCCAGCTGGTGGGCAGCCGGGCGGACATCAACGCTTCCGACCAGGGCCGCAGCTTTCAGGCTTTCTACGACTTCCTGCTCTCCGAGGCCCGCCAGGACGAGCTGTCCGACCTGCTGGCCCAGGCGCAGCAGATCGCGGCGGTCAACGCGGATCGCCGGCTGCGCGTGATCCACCATGACTGGTCCGACGCGGCTGAGCGCACCCAGCGAACCGTGCGGCAACTGTCCGAGCAGTTGCGCCGATTCCTCGACGACCAGATCTGGCTGGAGAATCGCCGCGTGCTCGACATCGTTCGCCAGATCGAGGCAGCGGCGCTCGCCGCGCGCGACCAGCCGCCGACGCTTGAGGCGCCGCTGCCCGAGTTGGCGGTGGATGAGCCGGGGGTTCGGATCGCGCTGCTGTTCGAGCGTCCGCTCTACGACGCCCGCCCGGCGGCTCGGGTGGACAGCCTGCTCGACCCGGACGCCGATGACGAGATGGATGTGGCCGCCCTGTTCGGGCAGACCTTCATCGACCAGGCCCGGCTGGCCGACAACATCCGCTCAGCGGTCCCGGAACGGGGCTCCGCGCTGCTGGCCGACATCATCCGCGCCTACCCAGTCGAACAGGGCATCGGAGAGATCGTCGGGTACCTGGCGCTGGCCGATGACGACCTCGAGGTCAGCGTGGACGAGCGGGAAGAGGCCCGCTTGTCGTACGCGGCCGGTGAGTTCGATGGAACCGCGCGACTGCCGAAAGTGACGGTGACCCGCCGATGAGAACCGCGCGAGCCCGATGAGAACGCCAGAGGAGCAGGCCGTCGCCGCCGCGATCATCCATTTGATGCGCGGGGTGGTGTACCGCGAGCAGGACGAGTCCAGCTGGACGACGCTCGAGCACCGCGCCCCTGCGGTGCGCGATCACTTTGCCGCGATCGGCGTCGAGGTGGTCATCGACGACACCGAGGGGTACGCCTACCTGCAAACCAAACCGGACGCTGACGGGGAGGAGCCGCTACCGCGCCTGGTGATGCGGCGCACCCTGTCCTACAACGTCAGCCTGCTGCTGGTGCTGGTGCGCAAACGGCTGGTCGAGTTCGAGACCGCCGGCGGCGACGACGCCAAGCTGGTGCTCTCGCGCGATCAGATCGTCGAGCTGCTGCGGCTGTTCCTGGCCGAGTCCACCAATGAGGCGCGGGTGGTGGACCAGGTCGAGAGCACCCTCCGCCGCGCCGTCGACCTCGGCTTCCTGCGCCCACTGCGCGGGCGAACCGATCAGTGGGAGGTTCGCCGCATCCTGAAGGCGTACGTCGACGCGCAGACCCTGTCGGACTTCGCGGGCAAGCTCGCCGAATACGCCGGCCCCGGCGCCCGGGCCAGTGCTGGCTCGAGCGCGCAGGGGGAGCCCAATGGTTGACGGGTTGTTCTCCGCGGCGCTGCTGGGCAGCGCCAGCCCCCGGGCCGGCTACCGGCTGCGCGAGCTGGAGGTCTTCAACTGGGGCACCTTCGACAAGCGGGTGTGGAGCCTTCGGCCCGACGGCGCCACCACGTTGCTGACCGGTGACATCGGCACCGGCAAGTCGACCCTGGTCGACGCGCTCACCACGCTGTTGCTGCCGGCGCAGCGCATCGCCTACAACAAGGCGGCCGGGGCGGACGCCAGAGAACGCACCCTGCGCAGCTACGTCGAAGGGCACTACAAGTCCGAGCGGAACGAGGTCACCGGCGCCACGCGCCCGGTCGCGTTGCGCGATCATCGCAACTACTCGGTGGTGCTCGCGGTGTTCGCCAACGAGGGGTACGACGAGGCGGTCACCGTGGCGCAGGTGTTCCACCAGAAGGACCGCGCGGGCCAGCCGGACCGGTTCTTCGTCACCTGCGCCAGGGCGCTCTCGGTGGCGGGCGACTTCACCGACTTCGGAGCGGATCTGACCGATCTGCGTCGGCGGCTGCGCGCCGGCGGCGCCGACATCCACACCGTTTTCCCGGACTACGCGCGAGCGATGCGAAGGTTGCTGGGCATCAAGTCCGAGCAGGCGATGGAGCTGTTCCACCAGACCGTGTCGATGAAATCGGTCGGCAACTTGAACGAATTCGTCCGCAACCACATGCTCGAACCCGTTGACGCGGCCGACCGGGTCCGCGACATCGTCGCCCACTTCGAGGACCTCACCAAGGCGCACGAGGCGGTGAAGCGGGCGCGGGAGCAGCTTGCGGCATTGGCCCCGCTGGTGGCGATCAGCCGCCGCTACGACGAAGCGCTCAGTGGGCGCGCGGAACTGGAACGCCAACGCGACGCGGTTCGCCTGTTTGTCGCTGAGCTGCGCATCGGCCTGCTCACCGAGGAGATCGCCGCCCATCAGCGGGTGCGGGAGCGTCGGGTCCGCGCCGCCGCCGAGACCACGGCCGCGCACGACGCGTTGGCCCGCGAGCGGGAAGCCTTGTTGATCGAGAAGGCCGCCGCCGGCGGGGACCGGGTCAGCACGTTGGAAGCGCAGGAGGCCGCCGCCCGGGCGCAGGCCGGTGAACGCCAGGCGCGGCGGCGCGACTTCGACGCCCGCCTGGCAGCGGCGGGACTGGCCCCGATCGCCGACGCGCCGGGGTTCGCCTCCGTCCCGGACCAAGTGGCGCTCGCCCGGGCCGAGACCGTTGAGCGGCAGCGCGGCCTGCAGGAACAGCTCGATGCCGCCATCACCGCCCGCAACGACCTGCGCCGCACCGGCGACGAGGTTCGGGCCGAACTGGCCAGTCTCGCCGGCCGCAAGAGCAACCTGCCCGCCGCGCAGCTGGCGGTGCGCTCCCAGCTGTGCGCCGAGCTCGGCATCGCTGAGACCGACCTGCCCTTCGCCGGGGAACTGCTCGACGTGGCCGAGCGATTCGCGCCCTGGCGCGGCGCCGCCGAACGCGTGCTGCGCGGTTTCGCGTTGTCCCTGCTGGTGCCGCAGCGCCACTACGACCGGGTGAGCGGTTGGGCGAACGCGAACCGGCTCAGCTACCGGCGCAGCGACGGTCGCGCCGCGGGAGCCCGTTTGGTGTACGAGCGAGTGTCGGTCCGACGCGTGCCGCTGCAGTCGCGGGATTCCGCTGACGCGCTGCTGCTGGCCGACACCCTAGAGCTGGCGGACGGGCCGTTCCGCGACTACCTGCGCGACGAATTGGCCCGTCGCGCTGATTTCACCTGCGTGGACACGATCGAACAGTTCCGCTCCGAGCGTCGCGCGGTGACCCGCGAGGGCCAGGTCCGCTCCGGCGAGCGGCACGAGAAGGACGACCGGTCCCGGGTCGACGACCCGCGCACCTGGGTGCTCGGCTGGCTCAACGAACGCAAGGTCGCCGCGCTGACCGAGCAGCTGATCGAGTCGCAAGGCCAGTTCGCCGAGGCGGAGTCGCGCTGCTCGGCGTTGCGAGACGCGGAGCGGGAGCTTGCCGCCAAGCGGTCCGCGCTGGACGCGCTGTCGGTGTTCCGGTCCTGGACCGAGCTGGACTGGGCCGAGGCGGACCGGCGGGCCACCACCGCCGCCGAGGAACGCGAGCGGTTGATCGCCGGCTCATCGGCGCTCGCGGAGCTGGAGCTGCGGCTCGCCGAGAACTCCCGGCGCGGGAGCGAGCTGCGCGCCGTGCTCGACACCCTCAGCGGCGATATCCGGGTCCAGGACGACCGGATCGCCCGGGACGCCGTCGCCCGGGACCGCGATCGACAGACGGTCAGCCAGGCAACCGAGGCCGAGCTGGCCGCGGCGCGGGCCGCCTACCCCGAGCTGACCGCACGGCTGGGCGAGGCGCTGCCCCAGTCGGCGGAGGCCTGCCTCGGGGCGTCGGAGTCGCTGGCCAGCGAGTTGCACACCGGCATCGACCGGATCGGTCGGCAGCTCACCGGCTACGGCACCAATTTGGTGCAACACATGACCGAGGTCCGCCGGCGCTGGCCGGAGGCGACCACCGAGATGGACGCCAGCGTCGACGCCCGCGGCGAGTTCTGCGCCTTCCACGACCGGGTGGCCACCGACGACCTGCCCCGATTCGAGGGCGAGTTCAAGCGCCAGCTCAACACCAACACGATCCGCGAGCTGGCCCAATTCAACAGTTGGTTGCGCCGCCAATCCGAGGAGATCCACGCCAGAGTGGACCGGATCAACGACGCGCTGGGCGCCATCGACTACAGCCCAGGACGCTACATTCGGCTCGTCACCGAACGCACCGCGAACACCGAGATACAGGAGTTCCGAGCGGACTTGCGCGCTGCCACCGACGACACCCTGGCCGCCGAGGCGGACCACTATTCCGAGCAGCGATTCGCCGATGTGTCGCGGATCATCGAGCGTCTCCGCGGCCGGGAGGGGCGCGCCGAAGCCGATCGAGCCTGGACCCGCCGGGTCACCGACGTGCGGAACTGGTTCGTGTTCACCGCGTCCGAACGCGATCGCGACACCGACGCCGAGTGGGAGCACTACCGCGACTCGGACGGAAAGTCCGGCGGCCAGAAAGAGAAGCTCGCGTACACGATTCTCGCCGCCTCGCTAGCCTACCAATTCGGGCTGGAATGGGGCGTGGAGAAATCACGGGACTTCCGGTTCGCCATGATCGACGAGGCGTTCGGCCGCGGTTCGGATGTGTCCACCCGATACGCGCTGGAATTGTTCGCCCGGCTCGGCCTGCAATTGCTGATCGTCACCCCGTTGCAAAAGGTGCACATCATCGAGCCGTACGTGCGGGCCATCGGTTTCGTGGACAACCCGGACGGCAGCGACTCGCGGCTGCACACCATCACGATCGAGGAGTTCCGCGAGCGCCAGGCGAGCCAGTCGAAATCGAGCCCGCCGCGATGGCCGGCGGGATGACCGGCCGCGCCCGCCCCGCCGACGGCCGAACCGGCCCTGCCGACGGCCGAGCCGGCCCCGTAGCCGGCCGAACCGGCCCGGCGGCTGGCTGGACCTCCGTCGCGGATATCCGGGCCCGGGTGCGGCGGCGCTGGGACGACGGGACGATTCTGCGCGCGCTGGCCGCCGATGAGCCGTTTCCGGTCATCGAAGTGCCGCTGCGCTCGCCCAAACCGGCCGAGATCGGCGACGACTTGCCCGCGGCGCGCCAGTGGAGCGCGGACCTGGTGGCGGGCGGTCGCGGCGGCGCGGCGTACACGCTGCGCCGCGCGTCGGTTGGTGGCCGCCTGATCGGCCGCAACGAGTTGCCGGCGCGGGCGATCGTCGACTCCTACACGCAGGCCGCCGCGCTGCTGAACGTCGCCGACGAGGTGCGCGCGTACCGTGCCGTGCGCGCCGCCGTCGCCGAGGAGCCAGTGCTGGCCAGCTGGGTGGCTGGGCACCCGATGCGCGCCCTTTCGACAGCGGCGGACTGGCCGGGGCTGTTGGCGGCGTATCGCTGGCTGCGCGCGGCGCGGGGGTCCGGTCGCTATCTGCGGGAGATCACCGCGCCCGGCGTGGACACGAAGTTCGTGGAGCGGCACCGGGCGCTGCTGGCCCAGCTGCTCGACGCGCCCTCAGCCGCAGACGGTTTCCTGGCCGCGCTCGGGTTGCGCGGCAAACCGCGGACGGTGCGGATCCGCCCGGATCCCGCGCTTGGCGTCGCGACCGGGTTTTCGGACCTGGCCGTGCCGGTGGACGAACTTGTGGCGTCGGACCCGCCGGTGCGCTCGGCGCTGGTAGTTGAGAACGAGATCACATTTCTCAGCGCGCCGGTTCCGGCCGGGGGAATCGTGCTGTGGGGCAAGGGCTTCGCGGTGGAGCATGTCGGTGGCATCGACTGGCTGGCCGATATCGAGGTCGGCTACTGGGGCGATCTGGACACCCATGGCTTCGCCATCCTCAACCAGCTGCGGGCCAGCCTGCCGAACGCGCGTTCGCTGCTGATGGATCGGCGCACGCTGCTCGCTCACCGCGAGCGCTGGGTGACCGAGGCGTCGCCGGCCGCCGCGCGACTGGACCGGTTGACCACGCCGGAACAGGACCTCTACCAGGATCTGGTCACCGACCGGCTCGGTCCCCGGATCCGCCTGGAACAGGAGCGCATCGACTGGTCCTGGGCGGCCCGCCAGCTCCCGAGCTGAACGAACCAGGGGGATGGGGCGAGCCGCAGGGGGGTGAGCGAACCGCGCCGGGCGGGCGGAGCGAGCGACTGGGGCGAGCCGCGCGGGGTGAGCGCCAGCGGGTCAGATCATGCGTAGCACGGCGGCGCCGTCGAACCGGCCGTGTTTGAGGTCGGCGAGCGCCCGGTCCGCCTCGGTGAATGGATACTGGTGCGTGGTGGCGGTGACGCCGTACCGTTCGGCGAGCCGGAGGAACTCCTCCCCGTCGCGGCGGGTGTTGGCGGTGACCGAGCGCAGCACGCGCTCGTTGAACAGCTGCTCGGTGTAACGGATTCGTTCGATGTCGGACAGCCAGATGCCGGCCACGGCGAGGGTGCCGCCCCGGTCCAGGCCGGCAAGCGCCGGAGCCACCAGCTCGCCGGCCGGGGCGAACAGGATCGCGCCGTCCACCGGCTCGGGCGGCAGTTCGGCGGGGCCGGCGACGGAATCCACCCCGAGGTGTTCGGCGAGCCGCGCGCTGGCCTCGTCGCGGGTCAGCACATGCACCCGCATCCCCAGCCCGAGGGCGATTTGCGCGGTGAGGTGGGCGCTGCCGCCGAAGCCGTATATGGCGAGCCGGCCACCGGGCTGAACGCCGGACACCTTCAGCGCCCGGTAGCCGATGATGCCCGCGCACAGCAGCGGCGCGACTTGCTCATCGCTCAGCCCGGCGGGCAGCGGATAGCAGAACGCCTCGTCCGCCACGCAGTGCTCGGCGTAGCCGCCGGCGACGTCCCACCCGGTGAACACCGGGCGCAGGCACAGGTTTTCCCGGCCGCTGCGGCAGTAGCGGCAATTGCCGTCGGTGCCGCCGAGCCACGGCACCCCGACCCGGTCGCCGAGCGCGAACCGACCGGCGCCGGGGCCGAGCGCCTCGACGACCCCGACTACTTCGTGGCCTGGCGTCTGGCCCGGGTGGTGCGGGGCGAGGTCGCCTTCGGCCAGGTGCAGGTCGGTGCGGCACACGCCACAGCAGCGCACCGCCAGGCGCACCTGCCCCGCGCCCGGAGCGGGAACGGGCAGCGTGGCCAACGCGAGGGGCGCTTCGTCGATCGGTCCGGGGCGTCGCACCACCCAGGCGCGCATGGTGTCGTGGTCGGCCAAGGTCACACCCGCAGCGGTCACCCCCGGATTGTCTCCCATCGGCGAAGACCCACTTCACGAGTCAGGGTCTGGCTGGGGGCGGCGCGGATAATGCGAGGGCATGGTCGAAGATGGGGCGGCTAGCAGTTCATCGGGTGTGCCGGGCGTGGCTGGGCCGGCGTCGAGCGAACCGGCGCGCAGTCCGCTGATCCCGGATGGCGGTCCGTCGCTGCCCATGGTGGCCGGGCCGCCGCGGCAGCGGCGCAGGCGCCGGCGGCGGAGCGGATGGCGGCGGGGGCTCGGTCTGACCGGGCTGGTGGCCTGCGGCGCGCTGGCGCTCGTCGCGGCCGGCTTGGTGGGCGGTGTGATCAGCGCTCGCCTCTCCTCGGGCGCGCCGACCCGTGCTGGCTGCGCGGCATCGGCGGTGGCCGAGCGGGTGCTGCCGTCGGTGGTCACCATCGCGGCGTCCGGTCCGGGCGGATCCAGCACCGGCTCCGGGGAAGTGATGCGCGCGGACGGCTACATACTCACCAACGAGCACGTGATCGCGGCGGGCGCGAACGGGGGCGGCGTCCAGGTGCTCTTCTCCTCCGGGCGCTCGGTGCCGGCGTCCATAGTCGGACAGGCGGCGGCGCTTGACCTCGCGGTGCTGAAAGTGACTGGTGAGCCCGCGCTGCCGGCGATCGGGGTCGCGCGCTCGGAAGACATCCAGGTGGGGCAGCCCGTCGTCGCTATCGGCGCTCCGCTGGGGCTGTCCGGGACCGTGACCGCCGGCATCGTGTCCGCCGTCGGGCGGGATGTGAGCGTGCCGGCCAGCGACGGTGGCACGTTGCTGTTGCCCGGGGCGCTGCAGACGGACGCCTCGATCAACCCCGGCAACTCGGGCGGACCGCTGGTCGACTGCTCGGGCCGGCTGATCGGGGTCAACACGGCCATCGCCACGGTGCCCAACGCGTCCGGGCAGTCCGGCGGTGGCAGCGTTGGCATCGGCTTCGCCATTCCCTCGGATCTGGCGACCGCAGTGACCGATCAGCTGATCTCCAGGGGGCGGTTCGCGCCGCCGTTCTTCGGGGTCTCCACGGTGCCGATCCCGCCGTTTGTGGCCGACACGTTCCATGTGACCCGCGGTCTGTTCGTGCAGGCGGTCGCGGCCGACGGGCCGGCGGCGCGAGCCGGACTGCGGGTGGGCGATGTGATCACCGCCGTGGCGGGCCGAGCGACCACCGGTCCGGACAGCATCTATCTCGCGGTGTTGGACAAGGGCGTCGGCGACCAGGTGGGCGTGAGCCACGTGCGCGACCGCCAGCCCGCGACCACGACGCTCACTCTGGGCGCGTCGCCGTGACGGCCCGGGTCGCGGCTCGTCGTATCGTTCCGAGGCACCGGTCTAGTCAATTAGGAGACACGCTCTAGCCGGTCGAGGTCGCGACATGCGTGGGCGGGCCGATGGTTGGGCGCTGCGCGGTCGGGATCGCGCGCAGCGCGAAGTACAGCGTGAGCGCCGCCGCCACGGTGATCAGAACCGCGATGACCGCCCACAGCGGGATCGGACCACGGTTCTTACTGTTGCGACGCACGTCTGTGACCTTAGCCGTACTCGGCCGCCGCGTGCGGCAAGCGGTCCGCCCCGGGGCCGCCGACCCGGACCGATCGGGAATGGTCCGGCAATCGCTGGCGTCCGTCCGGCGGAACGCGCACGGGCGCGTCCCGTGTAAGCTGACTGCGCCCTGGCGTCAGGTCATCCAGAGCCCAGGCGGCAGGGGCGATTAGCTCAGCGGGAGAGCGCTTCGTTCACACCGAAGAGGCCGACAGTTCGATCCTGTCATCGCCCAGCATCACGAGACCCCGGAAACACTGTCCTACATGGCTCCGATAGCGGCCGCATGCCCAGTTCGCGCCCGGTCTGCGAAAAGGTGCGCGCATCGCGAGATCCCGGAATCGCTGGGGCATGTGCCCCGGTCTCGCTGACTTGTGGCCTCGCGCGCCGGCGGGCCATACTCCCTCCCATGGACCTGCGAACGAAGTTGCAGATCAAACCGGGCCAGCGGGTGCGCGCGGTGGGCGCGCCGCCCGAGGTCGACTTGGCCGCGCTGCTCGACGCTCCGGGCGCGACTGACGCTGCCGATGCGGCGCGGGCGGACGTCGTGATCGCTTTCGTCCGGAGCGGAGCCGAGCTGAGCACGACCGCCGCGCCCGCGCTGGCCGCCGCGAAGGACGATCGAACCGCGTGGATCGCCTACCCGAAGGGTGGGGGTCTGGGGACCGATCTGAACCGGGACGTGTTGCGCGCGGCACTGGCCGCCCACGGGATCCGCCCGGTGCGGCAGATCGCGATTGACGAGGTGTGGTCGGCGCTGCGCTTCCGGCCGGGGTAGGGCGGAGCGCGGACGACGCGATACCGGCTGTCGCGGCGCGCCTTAAGATCAACTGCGCGGCGGGGTTTCGGCCCCCGCGCTGGCGGGAGGTCTGGCATGAAGGTCGTGGCGATCCAGCACGACATCGTCTGGGAGGACGCGCCGGCCACCCGCGCGCGCGTCGGGCCGATGATCGAGCGAGCGGCGGACGCCGGGGCCCGGCTGATTGTGCTCGCTGAGATGTACGCGACGGGTTTCTCGATGCGCGCGGAGCGGATCGCCGAGCCCGAGGGCGGCCCCAACGAGCGGTTCCTCATCGAGCACGCGGTGCGGCGCGGAGTGTGGGTGCTGGCCTCGATCGCGCAGCGAGGCGCGGATGGGCTGGCCCGAAATGTCGCCGTGCTCGCCGCGCCGGACGGCTCGACCCACCGCTACGTCAAGATCCATCCGTTCACTCTCGCCGGCGAGCACGAGCACTACGTCCGTGGGGAGCAGTGGCGCACCGTCGACGTCGAGGGGGTGCGGGTCAGTTTGTTCATCTGCTATGACCTGCGGTTCGCCGACGAGTTCTGGGCGCTGGCCGAGCGCACCGACCTGTATGTGGTGGTGGCCAACTGGCCGACTCCGCGTCGGGAGCATTGGCGGACGCTGCTCGCGGCGCGGGCCATTGAGAACCAGGCGTACGTGCTGGGCGTCAACCGTGTCGGCGCGGCGGGGCGCGACCGCGCTATCGGGCACAGCGGGGAGAGCGCGCTGCTCGATCCGATGGGGCGCGCGCTGGCGCGAGCCGACGATGCCGAGACGGTGCTGTTCGGCGACGTCGATCCGGCCCGGGTCGCGCGGGTGCGCGCCGAGTTCCCCTTCCTCGGGGACCGGCGGTGAGCGCGCCGACGGCGCCTGCGCGGCACGGCGACGGGTGGCCCGCGCGGCCGGCCGCGGCGCTTCGGACGGTGTCCCGGTGAGGGTGCTGCGGGTCGCGACCGTGCTCGACGCGCCGCTCGCCGAGGTGTCCGCCGCAACCGAGGGGATCGCCTCGACCGCGCGCCTGGCACAGACGGCGGCGGGCGTGTTGGTCACTCTGGAACGCCGGCCGGGATGGGCCGCGCGACGGCGCACGCTGCGGGCGCTGCAACGGGACCTGGTGACTCTCGCGACGCGGTGCCGCTGACCGCCACCATGGGCTCTGCGGTTGGCATGTGGGTTAGGAGACTAGGGTGTAGGCGCCGCGGCCTCGTGTGGGACCAGCACGGTTCTGACAGGATGCCGCGGTGGCGGGGCGACGGCGGATGCATCGCGAGATGGTCACGATCTGGCCACAACTGTGTCGTTCGGTGTCAACCGCCCGCCGTCTCGCATAAGCTGCCTCGTCAGGCGGTAGTCGCGAGAAGGTTCTGCCAGTCTGTGAGGGCTGGCCAGGAACGAGAAAGGTCCACCTGCAGATGACGGCACCCATGGGTGATCTCGACTCTGTCGTTGAGACAGGGCTGGGCGCGCCCGGGACTGAAGCCGAGCACGACATCGAGGGGCGCTCGCCTTCCGCGCTCGCGTGGCGACGGCTTCGCCGCGACAAGGTCGCCATGACCGCCCTCGTGGTGATCATTCTGATCATCTTGTTCGCCATTCTGGCGCCGGTGCTCACCGCGATCGAGGGGCAGAACCCGTTCACGACCCACCCGCTCATGCCGTATCTGTCCGCGGGATCGCTGTTCCCGCCTTCGGCTGGCGGTTCGCCGATGCCTGGGTTCCGGTTCCCGTCCTCCGCGCACTGGCTGGGCGTCGCGCCGCAGAACGGCCGGGACATCTTCGCCCGGCTCGCTTACGGCGCGCGGGTCTCACTGATGATCGGCGTGCTGGCGACGGCGGTTTCGATCATCCTCGGGACGGTCATCGGCGCCACTGCGGCCTACTTGGGCGGCTGGGTGGACATGCTGTTGAGCCGATTGATGGACCTGCTGTTGGCCTTCCCGCAGCTGCTGCTCATCTTGACCCTCACCCCGATCCTGCAGCAGCGGCTCGGCAAGACCTCCCTCGGCCACGGCAGCACGTTGCCGATCGCCTCGCTGGTGTTCATCCTCGGGTTCTTCGGCTGGCCCTACCTGGGCCGGGTCGTGCGCGGCCAAGTGCTCAGCCTGCGGGAGCGGGAGTTCGTCGAAGCCGCCCGCGCGCTCGGCGCCGGTCCGCGGCGAATCATCTTCCGGGAGATCGTGCCCAACGTGGTGGCCGTGGTGCTGGTCTACGCAACGCTGCTCATCCCGTCGAACATCACCTCCGAGGCTGCGCTGTCCTTCCTTGGCGCGGGGGTGCGCGACCCAACGCCGTCGTGGGGACAAATGCTCAACGAGGCGTGGAACGGCAACTGGTACCAGGCCGACCCGTGGGTCCTGCTGGTTCCCGGCGGCATGCTGTTGATGACCGTGCTGGCGTTCAACCTCTTCGGCGACGCGGTGCGTGACGCGCTCGACCCGAGAGCGGACCGCCGATGATCAAGCGAACGCAAATTGCGCGCGATCGCGCTTCCCGTCTCCGCTCCCGCTCCTACTATCACCGATTTACCGAGTGCCCGTTCAGGCTCTCGACACAGAAGGGAACCGATGCAAGATGAAGTATCGAAGGCTGCTCGTCGCGGCCGTTGCTGGCGTCGCGGCCGTTGCGCTGGCCGCGGGATGCTCCAGCTCCAAGAACGGCAATGGCAACTCGACAACCCCGGCCGCCGCGCCCGGCACCAGCGCTGCGGCAGCGCCGGCGACCTCCGCGCCCGCGCCGGCCACCTCCGCGCCGACGAGTGACCTGGGTCCGGCCATCGTCAACGGTGGCTACACCACCAAGGGTGGCACGGTCAACGTGTTGGACACGGCCGATTTCGAGCACATGGACCCGGTGCAGAACTACGTGACCAACTCTGGCGACTTCGGTAAGTTGATCTTCCGCACGCTGACCGTGATCGATGACACTCCGGGCCAGACCCCGGCGATCAAGCCGGACCTCGCCAGCGGGCTGGGCGAGCCGAACGCTGACGCGAGTGTGTGGACCTACCACCTGCAGAAGGGCCTGAAGTTCGAGGACGGCACCGAGATCACCGCCGCCGACGTCAAGTACGCCATTGAGCGGTCCTTCGCGGTCGATGTCTACCCCGATGGCGCGTCCTACATGCCCGACACACTGAAGAACGACAACGGCTACGAGGGCCCTTACAAGACGCCTGACAAGGATCTGACCTCGGTCGAGACGCCGGACCCGTACACCTTGGTGTTCCACTTCCAGGGCCCGCAGCCGGACTGCGACTGGATGATGTCGGAGTTCTACACGGTTCCGGTGCCGAAGGACAAGGACACCAAGCAGGCTTACGACAAGAAGCCGGTCTCGTCCGGTCCGTACATGATCGATTCCTACACGCCGAACAAGTCGCTGACCCTCGTCCGCAACCCGAACTGGGACGCCAGCACTGACCCGAACCGTCCGGCGCTGCCCGACAAGTTCGTGTTCACCATCGTGTCCGACGCGGCGACGATCTCCGCTCGGCTCATCGCCGACCAGGGCGCGGACCAGACCGCGGTCTCGATCGACGCGGCGAGCGACATCCAGCCCGCCGACGTGTCGAAGCTGAGCCAGCCCGATGTGCAGAGCCGCTTCGTCAACGGCGCCGGCCCGTGCGTGTACTACTTGTCGCTGAACACTCAGACGATCAAGGATGAGAACGTGCGCGAGGCCATCGCGCAGGCACTCAACCGCACCGCGATCCTGCAGGCGTTCGGCGGCCCGCTGTTCGGTCAGGTTCCGGACTCGTTCATGGCGACTAGCACCCGTGGCTACGAGCCGATGAACCTGCCGCTGCAGCCGGCTGGTGACATTGACACCGCCAAAGCGAAGCTGGGCAGCACCACGGTGCCGACGCTGAACTTCGGCGTCTCGGCCGGTCGGCCGCAGCAGCACGCGATCGCGGTCGAGGTGCAGAACGACCTCAAGCAGATCGGGATCAACATCAACATAACCAACATCCCGACCTCGTCGTTCTACACCACCCTGCGCAGCGACAACGCGCCGGATATGGCCGTGGCCGGCTGGTGCTGGGACTGGCCGACGATGGCCGCGGTTGTTCCGCCGGTGCTCGGCCCGGACTCGAAGGTGACCACTTGGGGAACGAACAACTTCGCCAAGTACTTCGACCCGACGCTGTCGAAGAAGATCGCTGACCTGGCCGTCTCACCGGATGACCCGGCGACGGTGGACCAGGGCTTCAACGAGGTGGCCCAGCAGATCGTCAACACCGTGTGGCCGTTGGTGCCGATCAACGCCGCGCTCAACCCCGCGGTGTCCGGTTCCAAGATCCGCAACTTCGGGATCTCGACGATCTGGTCGCTGGTCGACCTGAACATCCTCGGAGTCGCGTCCTGAGGCTCGCCTCAAGGACATAGTTCGAAGTAGGAGGTAGGTGTTGGGCCGACCGGCTCGGTCCGGTCGGCCCAACACCCCGGCACATGCTCAGATTCCTGATCCGGCGCATCATCGCGATGATTGGGCTGCTTATCGCGACGAGCATCGTGACGTTCGCGCTGTTCAACTTCGGCCCGGCCGATCCCGCGGCGGACTCGTGCGGGAAGGCTTGTTCCCCGGAGCGCATCGTGGAAGCGCGGGTGGCGCTCGGCATGAACAAGCCGCTCGTCACGCAGTACCTGGAGTACATGCGGGGCATCGTCATGGGCCGGCACATGGGGGCGCCCAGCGCGCGCTACTGGTGTAGTTGGCCGTGCTTCGGCACTTCGTTCCGGTTGAGCAACACCCCGGTCTGGAGCCTGATGAAGACGGCCATCCCTTACACCGTGTCACTGGCGATCGGGGCGGCCATCATCTGGCTGATCGTCGGAGTGCTGCTCGGCATCGCGGCCGGGCTGCACCGGGGCAAGCTGATCGACCGCATCGCGGTCGGGTTTTCCTCGATCGGGGTGTCGATGCCGGTGCCGGTCCTTGGGATGCTGCTGATGCTGGTGTTCTGCGTGACCAAAGTGATCCAGTTCCCCAGCAGCCGCACCAACGCGCCGTGGGGGCCGGGGGGGCCGCTGGGCTTCCTGGACAACTTCATCCTGCCGTGGACCACCCTGGCGATCCTGTTCATGGCGTCCTACGTCCGGATCACCCGGACCAGCATCCTGGAGACCATGGGTGAGGATTACATCCGAACCGCCCGGGCCAAAGGGCTGCGTCCCAGACTGGTGACCTTCAAGCATGGCTTGCGGGCCGCGATCACCCCGATCGTGACCATGTTCGGGATGGACCTCGGCGCGGTGCTCGGTGGCGCGGTGCTCACCGAGACGATTTTCGGTCTGCCCGGTCTCGGTCAGCTGTCGGTGAACGCGGTCAACAACGAGGACCTTCCGATCATCATGTCGGTCGTGCTCTTCGCCGCGTTCTTCATCATCGTTGCGAATATTGTCGTGGACATTGTCTACGCGTTGATTGATCCACGGGTGAGGCTGCAATGAGCGTCACGGAACTGATGTCGCGCGACCCCGGGGACACCGTGGTGGCCGCGCCGTCTGGCAATCCGCCATCGGACGCGTTCCTCTCGGTTCGGGACCTGCAGGTGCATTTCCCGACGGAGGACGGTGTCGTGAAGGCGGTGAACGGCATCGACTTCGATTTGGAGCGGGGTCGGACGCTGGGGATAGTGGGTGAGTCCGGTTCGGGGAAGTCGGTGACCAGCCAGGCGATCCTTGGCCTGCACAAGGGCAGCACCGCGCAGGTGACCGGAACCATCATGCTGGATGGCCACGAGCTGATCTCGGCCAGTGAGTCGTATGTGCGTCGGCTCCGCGGCGACGTGATGGCGATGGTTTTCCAGGACCCGTTGTCGGCGATGCACCCGTTCTACACGGTGGGCCACCAGATCAGCGAGGCGTATCTGGTGCACAACCAGGTGAGCAAGCGGGAGGCCCGGAGGCGCACCACCGAAATGCTTGATCGGGTGGGGATACCGAATCCCGCCGCGCGGTACGCCGACTACCCCCACCAGTTCTCCGGTGGTATGCGGCAGCGCGCGATGATCGCGATGGCGTTGGTGTGCAACCCGAAACTGCTGATCGCGGACGAGCCGACCACGGCGCTGGATGTGACGGTGCAGGCGCAGATCCTGGAGCTGATGAAGGATCTGCAGAAAGAGTTCCACTCGGCGATCATTTTGATCACGCACGACTTGGGCGTGGTCGCGGAGACATGCGATGACGTGCTGGTCATGTATGGCGGGCAGTGCGTGGAGATGGGCACCGTGGAGGAGATCTTCTACCACCCGCAGATGCCGTACGCGTGGGGGTTGCTCAGTTCTATGCCGCGCATGGATCGCATTCGACAGGTGCGTTTGCAACCCATTCAGGGTCAGCCGCCGTCGCTGATCAACGTCCCAGCGGGATGTGCGTTCCACCCCCGGTGCGACCATGCCGCGCGGGTCGGCGGCAACGCTTGCGCGACCGTTCAGCCGGGGCTCATCGGGCCGGGTGGTGGGCATCGCGTGCGCTGCCACATCGACCTGTCCGAACGCCAGCGCGTTTGGTCCAGTGAGATCGCGCCGAAACTATGACCGAGGCATACATGGGGGCCCACGCCACACCGGAAACCGAGCCAACAGACGCGGTGGAGACCCCCGCCGTCGATCCTGAGGCGTTGTTGGTGGTTGAGGGGATGCGTAAGCATTTTCCGATTAAGCGGGGGATTTTGGTGCAGCGGCAGGTTGGGGCGGTGCGGGCGGTTGATGGGGTGTCGTTTTCGGTGCG
>Ga0123357_10004006_pt1 | contig 17122 bp, 15 predicted proteins | sample TergutEmb28metaG_FD_89873 | JGI IMG/M metagenome (GOLD analysis project Ga0123357, IMG submission 89873) | Embiratermes neotenicus P4 segment gut microbial communities from Petit-Saut dam, French Guiana - Emb289 P4 | ecosystem: Host-associated > Arthropoda: Insects > Digestive system > Gut ... | reverse complement strand
TATTCCTGCGATCATTTTGTTAACCCGGCTCACCGGATAGGAAATATAACAACGTCGCACCTGGGTGAACTAGCGGATTCGCCGGAACAACGCCGTTTTGGAGAAGATAAACGGGACAAACTGAACTCCGAATGCCGCAGCTGCCAATGGCTGTCCGTTTGCAGCGGAGGCTGCCCAAAGGACAGAATTGATGTATCAGATACCGGCAAAGATACCGCAACCATTTATGCGATGGTTTAAAGCAGTTCTTTTCCTATATAAACCCCGCCGCTAAACTGATTAATCAATTTTTACAAAAAGGCCTTTCTCCGCAGGAAGTCTCGGCCAAACTGACAGACATGATGCGGTTAAAATGGAAAAATGTCGGCCGCAACGACCCCTGCCCGTGCGGAAGCGGCCGAAAAGCCAAAAACTGCTGCTGGTCAATGCGGGTTTAATTGTCAATGCAGGCTTAATTTAGAGCAGGCTTAATTTTGAAATAATCCCCAAAACGTTGTTTTTGTTTGAATTAATTCCGCATAAATACTAAATTTGGGTTAATGAAAAATAATCTAAGTTTTGGTATTGGGTTCATTCAAAAAATTAAAAATATCCGCATGAAATGGAAAATAATAATACCTGTGACCTTTATGTTAACCGCTCTGGTCATTATAATAATCGCTTTTTCAACCGCGAGATTCAGCAGTTATTCTGTTACACTTTTTAATGAAAGGAATTCGGTAGCCGCAAACGGCCTAAAAAAATTTATTTCCCATTGCGACAGAGATACCAAGACCGCTTCTTTTACGGCCGCGGGGAACATTGATGTCATTGCCGCAATCAAAAACCGCGATACCGAAGAACTGCGCGGCCTGATCCTTAAATTGGCTGATATTTATCATGTGGATTCCATTACAGTCAAGGACGAAAACGGATTGGTCCTGGCGCGGACTTACATTGAAGAAAACCCGGCATCCAAAGTTGTCATCCGCAACGGCGCGCCTGTTTATTCGGATGGTAATAAAATGCTCGGTGTTGTTTCCGCGGCAATAAAGCTGGATACCAATGATGTTGTTGATCAGTTAAAGCAGCAGTACGACGCCGAGTTTTCGGTATTCAGAGACAACTCAAGAATTGTAACTACAATTATTAAAAATGAAGAACGGGTTACAGGCTCCGGTATTGATTCCGCGATAGCGGAGTATTTTACCCGCAATAAAACCGAGTACTTTGGCAGTGCAACCATTCAGAATGAAAACTACAGCGTTTTTTACCTGCCGCTGCTGAATGAAAGCGGCAATGTCTACGCGGTTATCGGCGCGGAAAATTCGAACAGTAAACTTATCCCGGCAAAAACCCACATGCAGACCAGTGTAATTTTTATCGGGTTAACGGGGCTGGTAATTTCAGTATTGATGCTGCTTTTTATAATATCGCGGATTATAAAGCCGGTAAAACAGCTTGGCAATCTTGTCTCGGAAGTAACAAACGGCAACATGAATATTGAAATGGACAGATCCCGTATAGCCAATGACGAAATCGGGCTGCTTACGCAGGACATTTATTCGCTTGTTGATATTATCAGAATGATTCTGTTTGATTTATCCTTCCTTAACGTTAATTCGAAAAAATTCGGCAACCATGATTTACACATGGATATTGAAAAATACAAAGGTTCATACAAGGAAATAATGTACGGCGTTAAGGAGCTGGCCGATTCAATTTCTTATATGCGCAAAACAATGGCAGTAATGGATTATCTGGATTCAATGATCACCGTTGTGGATTTTGACCATAATCTGCTTTATATAAACCGCAGCGCGGTGGATACTTACGATATGGGAGAAGGAAGCCATATAGGTAAAAAATGTTACAAGGCAATGAGAAACCAGGACAAGCCGTGCGAGATATGCCAGCTTGAAAAAATTAAACCCGTAAAGGACGCTTACCCCATTTACGATTTTGACAGCCTGTACGATGAGACCAAGGGTATTTATATCCAGGGCAGGGCGGCGATTATCCGCTGGGTGGACGGCAGAAAAGTTTTCTTTAATTCGTTCAAGGACGAAACCGTAAGAATCAAAAACCAGGAACGCCTGCAAATCGCGATGAAGGAAGCGGAAGCGGCCTCGGTCGCAAAATCTACGTTCCTTGCAAACATGAGCCACGAAATAAGAACGCCCATGAACAGCATAGTCGGATTTTCGGAACTGGCTCTTGACAGCATGGGTACTTCGGTAACCACGGAATATCTGACCATGATTACGGAAAACGCGAAGGGCCTGCTGCAGATAATCAATGATATTCTGGATGTTTCCAAAATTGAATCCGGTTATATGGAACTGGAAATGATCCCGTTTGATTTGCGCGAACTGCTTAACTCGTGCAAGAATATAATAATGCCCAAAGCAATCAAAAAGAATATTGATCTGCGGTTCTACATAGAGTCGCCCCCGGGCCGGATGCTGATCTGCGATCCTACAAGGCTGCGCCAGGTATTTTTAAATCTGCTCTCCAATGCGGTTAAATTTACAGATTCAGGCAGCGTTAAGTTCTCCGCGGTAATTATCGGTGAAAGCGAAAACAAGGTCGTTCTGCGTTTTGAGGTAAAAGACACTGGTATAGGTATGACTGCTGAACAAATGAAGAAAATATACGATCCGTTTATTCAGGCGGACATCAGTACAACCCGTAAATACGGCGGGACCGGGCTGGGCTTGTTTATTACCAAAAAAATAATTGATCTGATGGAAAGCAGGCTTGATGTAAAGAGCGAGCCGGGCAAAGGTACATCAATTTCTTTTGAGCTGGATTTTAACTCACTGGAAATAAACAATCAGGAAATAGAAAAGTATATTTCTGTCAGCGAAGTTGAAAAACCGGTTTTTGAGGGAAATATCCTGGTCTGCGAAGACAATATAATGAACCAGAGGGTAATTACAGATCATCTTACCAGGGTGGGGTTAAATGCAGAGATAGCCCAAAACGGACAGGAAGGAATCGAAAAAGTTCGCTCGCGCATTGACAAGGGCCTAAAACCTTTTGATTTAATATTGATGGATATACATATGCCCGTGATGGACGGGATGGAAGCGGCTCCCAAAATCCTTAAGCTCGGCGCCGGGACTCCCATTGTGGCCATGACCGCGAATGTTATGACTGACGAAAGGGAACAGTATAAAACTGTGGGTATGTACGATTATCTTGGCAAGCCGTTTACTTCGCAGGAATTATGGCACTGTTTGCTTAAATACATCAGACCTGCCTGTTTTACCGGCACAGCGCAGGCCAATAGCGAAAACGCGGCCGGCGAAACTTTACTGCTAAAGGAACTCAAGGCCGATTTTGTAAGGGGAAACCAGACCAGGATCGATGATATATTGTGCGCAATTGACGCCGGCAATATAAAGACCGCCCACAGGCTGGCGCATACCCTAAAGAACAACGCCGCGCTTATTGGCAAAACTTCTCTGCAAAAAATTACCGCCGGCATCGAGTCTGCCCTAAAGGATGGCGTTAACAGATTAACCGAAGGCCAAATTGATTTATTGCGGAATGAACTGGCGGCTGTACTGGAAGAACTCAAACCGTATCTCAATGAATCCTCACTGTACCAGGCGGGAAGCCTCTCCGGGAACTCGAATGATAGCCCGGCTGCAAACCTGGCTGAAAATCCGGACACGGTTTTGGACGCAAGCTTTGATTTTAATAAAACGTTTATTCTCCTGGATGAACTTGAACCGCTTCTAAGGAGCGGAAATCCGGAATGCCTTAAAATGACCGCCGATTTAAAAATAATACCGGGAAGCGGTGAACTTATACAGCATATGAATGATTTTTGCTTTGAAACTGCTGTTAAGTCATTTTTGGAATTAAGGCAAAAACTGCAAAAGAGCAGTAATATATCAAAGGCGGCCGCATAATTTTAAAAAAAATGGTTTTTTTGCCGGGCCGCGATATATTGTTTTTTATGAAAAACCATACCAACAATTACCTTACAACCGCCGGAGATAATTCCGACGGAATTTCACTGATTGCCGGAGCCAGAATTTACACGGAACCTGACTTTATGGACAAAACCAGGCAAATTACCATTAAGATTTGGCCGTATCTACCCTCCCATACCATGCAAAATAATACTGATAATCCCGCTGTCTCCCATTAATACCAGTTCTGACATATAAAATCCATAAAATTTTCCCTTGACCCGGCATTTTGTACATGAGATAGTTAATTGTACATATTAGGACTGGATAAGGGGGGATGATTATGGGATTTTTGGAACTTGCGTGGAAGAGAAACAGCGTCAGAAATTTTAAAACTGACAGTATACCGGCGGAAAAAATTATGCGGCTATTGGACGCTGCCCGCGCCGCTCCAAGCGGAGGCAACTGCCAGCCATGGCAGTTTTTTGTTATTGGGGACGCCGCACTTAAACAAAAGATTCACGATCAATCCTGCAAACAAGACTTTATATTAGACGCGCCGGTTTTTATTGTAGTCTGCGTTGACTATCCCAGAACAACAGCCAGATATGCCGACAGGGGCAGGGACCTTTATTGCTTACAGGACACAGCCGCCGCTGTCCAGAACATTCTGCTCTGCGCAGTTGACGAAGGCCTGGCCTGCTGCTGGTGCGGCGCCTTTGACGAAAAGGCCCTCGCAGAAATTCTGGAACTAAAAAGCGATCTGCGGCCTGTAGCCCTGATTCCTGTCGGTTACGCGGTAAGCCAGCCGGCCAAACGGAGCAGGCGGCCGGTTGAGGAAATTACCACGTTTATCGGTTTTGAAGACGGGATTGTTCCCAAAAAATGAAAATCAGATATATTAACCACAGCGGTTTTATTCTTGAGGACAGCTCTTTTTTTGTAATGATTGACTGCTGCGGATTATCGGCTGACAGCGCGCAAGTGCAGGCCTGCGCCGGGAAGCGGTTTTATATTCTTGCAAGCCACGCTCACGGCGACCATTTTGACAAAAATATTTTGGATTTTGGCGGCGCAAATACCAAATGGATCCTGTCCGGCGATATACGAAAAAAAATTCAGGCCCACCATGACACCGAGTTCCTGGTTAAAGGCGGTGTTTACAGCGATGAGTTTATAAAAATCAAAGCGTACGGTTCCACCGATGTTGGAATTTCGTTTTACATTGAAGCGGGCGGAAAAAAAATTTTCCACGCCGGCGATCTGAACAACTGGCATTGGAAAGACGAGGATACCGCGGAGAACGCGGCACAAAGCGAGCAGGCCTTTTTAAGCGAGCTAAAATATATTTCGAGAGAATTGTCTGCCCTGGACGCCGCGATGTTTCCGGTGGATCCAAGGCTGGGCAGGGATTATACGCTGGGCGCGCGGCAATTTCTTGACAGCGTAAAAACCGGCCTTTTTTTACCAATGCATTTTTGGGATAATTACAATGCTGCCAACGCATTTAGGGCAGAGGCAGAATCCAGGGGCAGCCGGTTTGCCCAAATCACAGCGCCGGGTGATGTGTTTGAAATTTAATTCGTTATAAAATATTAAGGAGTAAACCATGCAGATAAAAAGCAGATTCGATCATTATAATTTTAATGTAATGGATCTTGAAAAAAGTATCGTGTTTTATAAAAAAGCTTTGGGTTTTGTTGAAAAACGGCGGCATAACGCAGCTGACGGCTCCTTCACCCTGGCTTTTCTGGGCGACGGCTCCAAGGGAGACGACGGCTCCAAAGGAGACGATGGCTCTTCTGATTTTTCGCTTGAACTTACCTGGCTGGCTGACAGGAAAGAACCATACAATCTGGGCGACAACGAAATGCATTTGTGTGTACGTGTTGACGGCGACTACAAGGAAGTGCGTGCCTTTCATAAAGAAATGGGCTGTGTGTGCTACGAAAACGAAAAGATGGATCTTTATTTTATTAATGATCCGGACGGCTACTGGATAGAAATTGTTAAGTCCCGTTGATTAATGATGTCCCGCTGATTTATGAGCGATCACCTGCTTGACCATTTGGAAAAAATCCACACAACCGAACTTGGAACCGGGCGTATCCGTAAAAACCTTGGCCTTGATTGCGCTGATGTTGTCGGGTGGTGCAGGCGGCAAATTCAAAAAGCGGTCATAACCAAAAAAGGAAAAAATTGGTATGCCCGGACCAGCGGCTGCATAATTACCGTTAACGCGCACAGTTTTACCATAATTACCGCACACAAGGCTGATAATTTACGCTCTGCTGGCTGAGCACGGGATTGCACATTTTGATAAATAAATTGACATAACCATAATATTGGCTTAAAATATTTTTTACAGAATCAATATAATAAGGAAGGAAAAAATGAATAACAAATCACCCAGCGGAAGTCTATGTCCTTATTATTTTATGGGAGGAGAACTGCATCCTCTGCATTATGGGAATTATTATTCAAATAAACAAAAACTCTTTGAAATTATTAAAAAGGAAGAAAATTTTATTCTGAATTCAGCTGGCTTAAACAACAGGAGAATTTGGATTGATTTATATAAAACAATTATGGATAAAGAAGTCATTAAAATGCTGGTTAATCATATTGGAAACATCAAACAAAAAATAAATAAAATATGTTTGGTTGGCTGTTCACCAATTGTTGTGCAAAAAATTAAATTCAGAATAAAACAGGAAAATCTAAATCTGTTAAGTCCATTAAAATATTTTGCAGATCCGGAAGAGGCCAAACAATGGCTGATAGGTAAAAATGCTGTTTAAAAAATCAAAGAGGTAATCTATATGAGCATTATAAGAGATAAATCACTGGCCGCTGCGGGCCTGGCAAAAATAAACTGGGTCAAGGATTTTATGCCAGTTCTTAACCGGCTGGAAAAAACATTAACCGCAGAACAGCCGCTTAAAGGGCTTAAAGTTGCTGTAAGCGTTCATCTGGAAGCAAAAACCGCGTATCTGGGGCTCGTATTGCGCGCGGCCGGCGCCCAGATTGCGGTGACCGGTTCCAATCCTCTTTCGACAAAGGATGAAATCTGCGCCGCCCTGGACAGTCTTGGTGTTGATGTCTACGCGTGGCACAACGCGACGGCCTCCGAGTATCATGACCACCTGGCGAAAACTCTTGAGTTCTGTCCGCATATTATTATTGACGACGGGGGCGACCTGGTTCATCTGCTGCATGATGAAATTCCGCAGTGCGCCAAAAATGTAATGGGGGGCAGCGAAGAAACCACCACCGGAATTCACCGCCTGCGTGTGCGCAGCAAGGCCGGCAAACTGAACTTCCCGATGTTCGCCGTTAACGACGCCAAAAGCAAGTATCTGTTTGACAATCATCACGGTACCGGGCAGTCAACCTGGGACGGAATCATGTACACCACCAACAACATGATTTCCGGGCGGACCGTTGTTGTCGCGGGCTACGGCAACTGTGGTTCAGGGATTGCCAACCGTGCCAGGGGCCTGGGCGCGAACGTGATAATTACCGAAGTCAACCGGCACAAGGCGCTGGCTGCATTGATGGACGGTTACAGGGTAATGCCCATGAAGGAAGCAGCCCCGCTGGGCGATATATTTGTAACGGCCACAGGCTGCAACAAGGTAATCATAAACGAGCATTTTAATTTGATGAAGAATAACGTGCTTCTGGCAAACGCCGGCCATTTCGATGTGGAAGTGGACAAGGCCACCCTTGAAAAGATGTGCGTCAAAAAAGAAAACCGCAAACCTTTTATTACAGGATATCATTTGAGTGACGGCAGGATTCTTAATTTGCTTGCCGACGGCCGTCTTGTGAACATTGTGGCAGGCAACGGACATCCGGCCGATATTATGGACCTTAGTTTCAGCCTTCAGCTGTTAACAGTACTGTATATCGCCAAAAATGCCGGGCAGTTCAAACCGGCCCTTTATGAAATTCCGCAGGAAATTGACGATGAGGTGGCGCGCATCAAGCTTGAAGTTATGGGAGTAAAGATTGATACGCTGACAGCTGAACAGACAACTTATATGGGAAGCATGTAGGCGGTTTATCTTTTTCAATTTCCCGGAATTGGTGACCGCTCCCAGTTATCTGCTAAAAATTATTTTTGCGTATGTCAGACTTAATTTCTTCAATTGTTTTAATTAAATTTTTCTCAATAATTCTATCTATAGCACTCAACATGGCATCATCACAAAATATTTCTTTATCATTTACAAAAAAATAATAGGCAGGAACTTCAACAGAAGCTGAAAGTTTTGCCAGCAAATCTGCTGAAACAAAAGTCAAACCTCTTTCTATGGAACTTAAATGCTTGACCGATATTTCGGCTTTTTCGGACAGTTGTTCCTGGGATAATTTTTTTGCTTTACGGTAACGCTTAAGATTTTTTCCAAAAATAGTTTTAATACTCATTGCTTTTAGTTTAAAAGTATATAAATCATAAAAAATCAAGATGATATCAATCGGGGCCTTGTTTTTGCCGGGTGAGATTTGTACAATTATTATTAAAGATGCTGCGGGTAAAGTAAAAAGGGAAACCATTAAACCGGTATTCTTGAAACCCGGTGGGAAAATCAGTTAGAGTTTTCCGGAAACGTCTATTGGAGATACTGCTATGAATTGTGCAAGATTGAAAGATAAGGTAGCCATTGTGACCGGCGGTGCCAGGGGTATTGGGTTCGCCATCTCTGAAAAATTTGTACAGGAAGGCGCAAAAGTTGTTGTGGCGGATATTTTGGAAGATGGATCGGAACGTATTGCCAAAATCGGCGATAAAGCTGAGTTTTATTCCATCAATCTGAGAAATCGCGCTGATATTTTTGCAATGGCAAAATATGTTCATGATAAATACGCAAGAATTGATATTCTGGTAAATTGTGCCGGCATTGCGCGGCCCTGTCCGACCTTAAAATTATCTGAAGAGACACTGGATGAAGTAATTGACATTAATATGAAAGCGCCTCTTTTTTGCAGCCAGGCAGCCGGGCGTTATATGCGCAGGGATGGAGGCGGCAGTATCATCAATATTTCGTCGGGGAATACCCGTATGATTAACGTTGGCCGTGTACCTTACGGTATCACAAAAGGAGCCGTTAACCTATTAACCCAGCATCTTGGCGCCGAATGGGGTATTTACAATATCAAGGTAAATGCCATTGCGCCCGGCTGGATACGCACCGAAATGGTGGAAAAGCCTCTTAGACTCGGCATATTGGATGAAAAGAAAATAATGTCCATCTCTCCGGTAGGCCGCTTCGGAAAGGCTGAAGAAATTGCCAATCTCGCGTGTTTTTTGGCATGTGACGAGTCGGACTATATAACCGGACAAATCATATTTGCCGACGGCGGCTGGAATACGGGTATCATGCCAGATGGCCTCGATTATATACGGGAAAACGATACTGACGATGAACCGTGAGTATAGTTTAAACTTATAATAAATTACTTATTCAATAATGAATTAAAACATTCAGTGAGTGATCAACATCAGATGCTGTTTCAAGAGCTTCCGGTAGTTTTTCCAGCGGAAACTCATGTGTGATAATGGATCCAATATCCCACTTGCCGCTTTCCATAATTTTCATTACATCCAGTACATCTTCAGGCATATATCCGCCGCTGCCAATAAAAGCATGCTGTGAAAATGTCATGGCCAATATATCAACGGGTTGTTTGCCGGAAAGAACGGCAACTACCACCATACGGCTTTCAATCTTCCCCATTTCCTGGTATATATCCAATATCGAAGCAGCGGCGGCCGCATCAATATAGATATCGGCATTACATGTTTGCCCATTTATCGAATCAGCTTTACCAAAAAAATCTATTGCTTTCTTCCTTAAATCTTCATTTTTATTATTACATACTTCAAAACCAAGCCCGGATGCTTTTGTCAGGCGAAAATCTGAATAATCACATATCATTACTTTGTTGCAGCCAAAATACTTTAACGCTATTGCTGCCGCTAGACCTATGGTACCTGCGCCAAAGACAATGGCATTTTCATTAACTTTTGGAATAGAACGGCGTGCGGCTCTGCATCCGACTGTAAAAGGTTCAATTAGACTTGCCATTTTAGACGGAATTTTATCACTCACCTGATATATTTGTTTATTCCATTCTGCATTCGGAATCAGTATATATTCTGAAAAACCGCCCAGTGTTCCGGATCGTTTGGGATCTCCCTTGGCCAAACGCGGATATGGATATACCCTGTCACCAATGTTGATATCTTTAATCAGTTTTCCTACTTGTACTACTTCTGATACAACCTCATGTCCAAATTCAGAACCAACATCAATTCTGTGACCGGTTCCGGGGCCGTGTTCATATACTGCTACGTCTGTTCCGCAAATACTGGCATATATGTTTTTTACCAGAATATCATTGTCATTTGGTATTGGAGTTTCCAATTCTTTTATTACAATATCTTTTTTACCATTATAAATAGCTGCTTTCATTTTATTTTTCCCTGAATGAATGATTTCAGTCATCATTATACTGAATTTTATTATCACTTGAAAGATAGCGGGCAGATGGATTTATTGAATGACGTAATATTTTTAATTCATCATTTTCATCATCTGCCTTTCTGATAATTTCTTTGGTTTTTTCCAGAGGATATGGTGTATTGTCCCATCGGCAAAATTTTATTGTTTTTACAATTACTTCTTTTTCGCAGTCATCTTCTCCGACAGGTACAATAACCGTATCGCCGATATTAATATTCGCGTTAGTTGTTCTATAATGATAAACCTTGCCGCTGTCAGCAAATTCAACACCGCAATACATCACTTCACCTGGCCTTAATGAATTCATAAAGGCATTCAAATCGATAATTTCTCCAAAACCATAAATATCTGTCATAAAACGGATAATATTTATGAAATTTTTAAACGTTTCTTCCGGAATATGAACACGATCAAAAATTCCATAATGCATAACAGTTTGTCCATTACAATATTCAGCTTCAAGCTGATATAAATATCCGTTAAAATTCTCCTGATTGATATTATGAATATCAATCCATCCATCTGTTTCAAGACAATCTTTCATTTTAATTAAGCTTAATTCGCCATACCTCGTTTCTTCACCAAAATCATATTGATGTGTTATATTACCGCCATCATAACCATTGAATTTAATTATAACCTGCCTGTCAGAAATATTTAACTCGCTTTTCTTAATGCTTTCGGGTTGGCTTATACTAATTTTAACATGGGTGAGCGCTGGCTTATCCTGATCGACCTTGCGATCATCATCATATTTTTTTAGACGATTAAGCCAATTGCCGATAAAACCATCTTTAATGAATTCATCCAGGACTCCTTTTGCAAAATAATCTGCTCGAAAAACTCCTGTAAGAAGAGCCAGGATACATTGCTCGTCCAGAATATTTTCATCTGCTGAACGCATTGATTCTGTTTCCCATTTAAGATTATTCTTTTCAAGAATCTCACTGTATTTATTCAAATCAAATTCCGGATGTAAAAAAATGAAATTAAAAAAATCAAAATGAAATTCATTTATATATACCTGGTTTATTAATTTATTTGTGTATTTTGTAACAGAATGAAAAATATGCTGAGGATATTCAGTTCTGAAATATTTCTCCCACTCATCATGATAAGTTTTTAATTCCTTATTTAAAAATTGCAAAGCTTTATGTCTGATATCAACCGGAATACCGTAGTATGCTTCGGCTATACTGCCGGTGATGGCAGCCAGTGTATCACTGTCTCCCCCGATACTTACAGCATTGCGGATAGCATCTTCAAATGAGACTGATTCTATGAACGCCCGGATTGCCTGCGGTACTGTTTCCCGGCAAGTTCCATTGAAACCATAATTTTCACGAATGCCGTCAAGTGTAAAATCAAGCCTGTAATAATCTTTTTCAATACGCTCTTTTATTTCATTTCTGGTTGCGCCTTTCCGTGCCATAAAAATGGCAATGGTAACAGCTTCAGCCCCTTTTATTCCTTCAGGATGATTATGAGTTACTTCGGTAACTTTTTTTGAAAGTAATTTTGCCTCATCTTCTGTTCCCGCAATAAAACCGCACGGGGAAACCCGCATTGCAGCGCCGTTGCCGTAACTGTAATAAGGTTTGGGATCGTCATCAAACATCCATTTACCAAACATTCCGCCGTAACCGCAATCAGGATATTTACGGCCTATTGTTTGCATATATTTTACGGTATTTTCGCCCAGCAAATCCCAATTACCATGACACTCAAGAATTGCCTTTGCAACAGAAATGGTCATTATGCTGTCATCTGTTGCAAAACATTGTTTGGCGAATAGATCGAAATCTTTGCTTTTAAGGTTGTGAAACTCAAAACGGGAACCAACAATGTCACCGATAATTGCACCAAGCATTGGAATCTCCTTATCTTTTAGTTTACACCAAATATGAAAAATTCTCAATTATTTATTTGACAAAATTAAAAAAAGGTTATATCAAATAAATATGAAGATCAGAGACTTGGTAATAAATATTTTCACCTCAACCGCCTGTAATAAAGATTGTCATTTTGCAAATGGCCAAAAAAAGGTTGTCGTCAAAAATCAATAGCAATTATTGATTTATATATGGGCGGCAGACCAACGGTTTGCCGCTTTTTTTTTTGGAGGAAAATTATGCTGGAAATAAAAGGAAAATATAATACAGCAAAAGTTTTTACTGACGTATTGGAAAGTAATTCTCAAAGCCAGATAGAAAATCTATGCAACCAAAGTTTTACAGAAGGCAGCGCCATACGCCTTATGCCTGATGTTCATGCCGGAGCAGGCTGCACTATTGGAACAACGATGACCATTACTGACAAAATTGTTCCAAACCTGGTAGGCGTTGATATTGGCTGCGGAATGGAAACCATTGTTATTAAAGCAGACTCTCCCCATGCCGAATGCTTTAACCCGGTTAATTTAGACAAGCTCATTTATAAGCAAATTCCCAGCGGGATGGATATCAGAAAAGCTGAGCATGAATTCGTTTCCATGGTGCAGCTTGAAAACATCCGCTGCCCGCAAGTTAATATTTTACGGGCAAGAAAAAGTATCGGGACTTTGGGAGGAGGCAATCACTTTATCGAGGTAAACCGCGATGATGAAAACAATTTATACATCGTTATCCATTCCGGAAGCCGGCATTTTGGTTTGGAAATCGCTGAATATTACCAGCAAGAAGCCTGGAACCAGCTTAATAAGAAGCGTAAGACTGACATAAATGAAATTATCGAAAAGCTAAAGGCTGAAGGCCGGGAAAGTGAAATTCAATCCATTATTGGCCAAATAAAAGAACAGGTAATAAGTAATGTGCCGCAGGATTTGGCTTATGTCTGCAGTGATCTGTTTGATGATTATATCAATGACATGAAGATTACACAAAAATTTGCACTGGTAAACCGGAAGGCAATGATGTCAGTAATACTTAACGGGCTTGATATTCCCGAGAATGCTGTTTATGACCGGTTTACCACTATCCACAATTATATTGATACCGATGCCATGATATTGCGGAAAGGGGCGGTTTCTGCTAAATACGGAGAAAAACTCCTGATTCCAATAAACATGCACGACGGCAGCCTCGTCTGTGAAGGACTGGGTAATCCTGACTGGAATTACTCAGCTCCCCACGGCGCGGGCAGGGTAATGAGCAGAGGGAAAGCTTTTGCCACACTGCAGATGGAAGATTATAAAAAATCCATGGAAGGTATTTATTCCACTTCCGTTAAAAAGGCCACAATAGATGAAAGCCCAATGGCTTATAAAACCATGGAAAACATCGTCGCGAACATAGGGCCTACCGCCAAAATTATAAAGACGATAAAGCCTGTTTATAATTTTAAGGCTGCGGAAGACCGGAAGAGGCGGTAAAAGGATTTTTATTTTATGGAAATCATTCTGTTAATTGGTATACAGGCCAGCGGGAAGTCAACATTTTATAAAGAAAAATTTTTCAACAGTCACATCAGGGTCAGTAATGATTTATTAAAAACCAAAAACAGGGAAAGGAAGCTGCTTGAATATTGTATCAATACCCAAATTTCATTTGTTGTTGACAATACAAACACAACAAAAGAAATACGTAAAAATTATATCAATATCGCAAAAGAATTTTCACTCCCGGTAATTGGGTATTATTTTAAACCAGATTTAGTTCAGTCTCTTGATCGTAATGGGAAACGCCCCAAAAAAGAAATTATTCCAAAGGCCGGTATTCTGGGTACATATAAAAAACTTGAAATCCCAAATATTAATGAAGGATTTACGAATTTATTTTATGTGGAAAATAAAAATAATTTTATTATTAAGGAATGGGAAGATGAAGTTTGATGATCTTGATACACAAATGCGTATTTACGAAACCTCGGTTAATTTATGTGTTTTACCTGATATCTATATGGCAACGCGGCTTGACGGCAGGAATTTTACCAATCTGACAAAAAATAAAAGTAATTTTGATGTGCCTTTTGATTAAAAATTCCGTGATTTGATGATTGAAACGATTAAACATTTAATGAATTGCGGATTTAAAGTTATATATGGATTTACAATGATATTGGTGTATTTGATTGCAGAATTTCTCAATTGCCGAATATTAAAACCATAATTGATTATTTCAGATGGCGTAATGAGGACGCTTACAGAAACGCCTTAAACGCTTATTGCTGCTGGATGCTGCGTAAACAAGGCCTGGATAAAAATAATGCGGCAAATTTTATTCTTGGAAAAAGTGTTCAAGAGAAAAACGAACTTCTATTTACTCTTGGAATTAATTATAACACTTTACCAAATTGGCAGAAAAGAGGCGTTGGCATTTATTGGGAAAAAGTTATAAAAACAGGATACGATATAAAAAATGGAACTGCAGTAACTGCAGAAAGGAATATTTTAAAAATAGATTTTGATCTGCCAATACGTGATGAATATAACAGTTTTATTGAAAAACTGGTGTGTACTCTGTAATTAGTGTCTGTCTACAAAGTCGGTTACTTTGCAGACAGACCTTGCATTTTCAGCCTAAAGGCTGCGAAAATGCGATTATTAAGGTAGTCTGTCCATAATGTGGACACATTATGGACAGACACTAATTAATAAAAAATAGTAATTTTATTGGAAGCGGATGGATTTGAACCACCGACCCTCGCCTTATTAAGTAACTCTCATTTACAGCATCCAAATGGAGCAAATGGCAATGAAAGACAATCGACAGCAATGCTCTGCCGCTGAGCTACGCTTCCAAAAGAAAAAGAGGGCAAGTGGTGAACAGAGTTTTTTTAGTTAACCGGATTGCTCCGGCTGATAATTTTCAAAATTAAGTAACCCTGTTCTTCAGCACCCCTGGTAATTCTAACAATTAACAAATTCGTTATTCAAGTACTCACGGAGCCAATTTATTACCGAGTCTGACCACCCGTTAATGTGAATAACACCCTTTTCATAACCCACACCATTTTGATACGAATCAACATTGATTATTACAAGCAAATCGGAATTTGCATCAGTGTAACTTCCCTGGTCCATGGTCTGCTCGTCGGTGATTACAATCATCACCCTGTTGCGGCGATCTTTGGCAGCAGTACGGATCGCTTCCCACATGTTTGTTCCGCCTCCGGAATTTTTGGTTATCGCCTCATGCAGGGCAAATCCCCGGCGCGGCGGAATTTCATACAGTCTATTATTGAAAGCATATAGTTTAATATCTGTACAGATTTCACGGAGTAAAACTGCAAGACCGGCTGCTGCGTCATAACGCATAAGCTCAGATTTCCTTGATATGCTGCTGCACATAGAAGCGGAAATATCTACCAACAAAGCTATTTTATCACCAAGAACCTCCTCATTGCCAAGACATTTAAACATGGCTTTTTCCAGTACGTCTTCAAAACCGGGATTGTTTAATGCGGCACTGATAAATTGATATGGAATTATCCATTTCCAGCTTCTTTCGTTAAAAGACTGCCGGATGAGACTTTCATCCACACCGGTTTCCCGCATATTTCTAAGATTACGCAGAAACGCCAAATCCCCAAGTTTGTTGAATTCTTTTCCCGTTTCCTTATCAACCGCTTTTTCTGCCAGCAGGCGTGAAAATTCTTCTGCCTTCTTCGCATTATCGCTGCCGCAGGCGCTTATGGCTACCTCCCATGTGTCAGGCATCGCAAGTTCATTGGCTACTACACGCTTCCAGAGTGCCGATTGCGTTTCGTTTTGCGGGACAGGTCTAACAATACGGAATACATCCCGCAGCTTTATGGATTTGTCGCGGTTATATTTTGCCAATTCATATTCATTAAACACCGGAATTGTTATTGCGAGTCCCTTAATCAACTGGTGACACAGAGGTTTTTTACCGTCTTTCCAATACAGCGCCAGTAATTCTGCCATATCATCGGCACGGGTGCAAATTTTTACCACATCTTCTTTTTTAAGCCAGCCTCTCCCGGCAAATAGAACCAACAGATATAATGGCATGTGGCGTAATTTGGAATTAAACTTCGCGTCCAAAAGAACATTTCTGGCTTCTTCCTGAGAAACTTTACCGATTAATTCTTTTACTCTGTCTGCAATTGCCACACCATCTTCGTAAAAAGAATCTTCCCAGAGCATACATGACATAACAGAACGCTTAAGTTCTTCTATTGGTTTAATAGCAGAAGCCGGCGCACCTTCATGAGTTAGTCTAACATTTTTGACGTTTACATTAACGCTAGCCATGAGTTCCTCCTTTAAACTTCAAGTATGCAGCCTTTACCTGCGAAATACTCTGGGTTAAGTTTTGGTGGGGGTTGGAGTCGAACCAACTGAGGCAGGCTTATGAGACCTGCTTGAATGCCCATTCTCCCCACTTGCCAATAAAAAAAACCCGCCCTGTTAAAGGCGGGTTCATATATTCTGCGTATTAACGCTATATAAATGTTCCTGCCTTTATTGCCGTAATTTGGCCTTGATCTGAGGAAGTTCTAATTGTAATTGCAGAAAATTTATTCACTTGAATTTCTTGTTCTCCTTGGTCAATTAAAATAGCATATATATATTTTTCTGTCAAGTGTTTTTTTTAAAATTGTCGGCGACCAGTAGAAATGATACCATTTTCTGACCAGTAGAAATGATACCTTTTAATCAATATAGCTGAATCGATCAAGAAATCAATTTTCATCGCAAAAGTAATAAATTCATCAAGCTTG
>Ga0123357_10004005_pt1 | contig 17123 bp, 10 predicted proteins | sample TergutEmb28metaG_FD_89873 | JGI IMG/M metagenome (GOLD analysis project Ga0123357, IMG submission 89873) | Embiratermes neotenicus P4 segment gut microbial communities from Petit-Saut dam, French Guiana - Emb289 P4 | ecosystem: Host-associated > Arthropoda: Insects > Digestive system > Gut ... | reverse complement strand
GTCCATTTCAGGTGGTGCAGAATGCTTCCGTCGCTTGTGCGGCTGCGCACCTCCGTCAGCCGCCGATCGTCGTCATACCCTCGGTCTTCCACCGCCCCCGTGTTGAACGTGCGGCGCAACTCGCTGCCATCCCCGTCGTAATCCAAATGCACGGCTTGCCCGTACGCGTCCACGAGCCCTCGTGGGTTACGATGGATGGTCATGGACGACTGGTCCGGAAACTGATGCCAGTATTCGCGATCTTGTGCATCGTACCCGCTCGCTATCTCATAGGTGGCGTCACCAATCTTGCGTTGCACGCGGACAACGCGTCCGCGCTCATCCACCTCGTTGTCCACCCCGCCGCTTGGATCGCGTACAGACACGAGCGCTCCGCGCAAAAGCGGGCTGTCGTTGCCCTCACGCCAGTCATAGACACGCTGCACTTCTGGCTTGCCGTCCCCATCCCAATCTGCTGTTCGCTCACGGCCTGCGAGATCATAGGTGTGGCGCACCACGCTGCCGTCAGGCTTCTTATGCTCAATCAGGTTGCCCGTCGCGTCGTATGTGAAAGCGTGTTTGCCATGATCTGGATCGTCGACCAAGACGCGCCGCCCGCGGCCGTCGTAGGTATAGTGCGAGGCGTTGCCTTCCGGATCTACCTTATCGAGCAGCGCCCCCGCGGCGTCGTAGGAAAGGCGTGCTTCGAGCACCTGCCCTGCAAGGGTTGAAGCCGTTGACACCACTCGGCCAAGGCCATCGCTCGTCGAGATGGTGGGGGTGTGCTCGTAGGGTGACCGTGTGTCCGCCTGTCCTCCGTCCCATTGCTTGGTGACGAAGGGCTCGTACGCCGTGCGCGTCTCGATGCCGAGCATGGTTTGTGTCCGCACTCCACGACCGAGCGCATCACGCCATGCATCGTTGCCCGGTGCATCGGCATGGAGCGGTGGTGCATCGTGCTCGCCTGCTCCCACGAAGCGCTGGCGAAGCGAGCGGCGCGCGTTGCCGCGGGTGTCGAGGAAGGCAACGTCGCCAAGTGTCCAGCGCCCACCGTCATCTCTGATCAGCGTGGCCCGTTTGCGTCCCGCGCCGTCGACGATTTGCTCGGCGTGCTCCACGTCATCGCGACCGCTCCAAATTCGCCGCTCCGTCACCACGCGCGAGAGCGGCGCCGCCTCCAGATAGTCGTAGTGAGCCGTCGGACGCTCCGAGCTGTCGCCGGGTTTTGCGATCCATGTCACGCGCCCGAAAGCGTCATATCCAAGGCTTGTTGTCTGCCCGTTGTAGCCCGTGACCTGGGTGGGTACACCAAAGGCATGGTCAAACACGGCATGCTCGGTGAGAAGCCCGCCCTCGAGCTTCACGCTCTCCGTCAACAAAGTCGTGTGATCGTGCGGATCCCATTCAAAGACATGACCACCACCGCGCGCATCGCGAGTCTCAAGGGGATTGCCATCAGCGTCATACGAGGTGGCAACATCCAACTCGAACGTGGCGCCATCCACCCATTGCTCTTGCCTCGAGACATCTCCGCGTGTGATCTGCCCCAGCGGCAGTCCCTGAAACGCTACTCCGTCGTAGTAGACGCGCTTCATGCGCACGCGGTGACCGCCTGCGTCTTGCAACTCTTCGGTTGCAAGGTGGCCCAAAAGCCAATCGGTGGTGTTGTTGGCGAACGTCCGCACTGTGACGGCCTCGTCGTGCCCTGCAAGCTTGTCGCCGCCCACGACTTCACCCCAGCGCGCTTCACGCGTCACGTTCCCATAGGCATCTTGTTCCCACTCGGTCAGCGTTGTGCGCCCGGCACTCGCCCGTTCGAGCACGGTGGTTTCTTCTGCGGACTTGAACGTGTAACGCACTCCGGGCTCGAGCTCGCGCGACGTGTAGGTTGCACGCGTCCGCGAGAAGACCGATCCCGTCTCATCGCGCTTCTCCAGCGTGAGAAGCAGCCCTCTTTGGGTGCGATCGACGAGGCCTACGTCGAATGTGCTCTCTTCAACCAACGTAGGCGTGAAGGCATCACCCAACAGCCGGCTCATGCCGCCTGCAAAGCCTGCAAACGTTCGCTCAACGGGCGACCACGTGCCATCTCGGTACGCATACTCGGAGGCCATGATCGGATCGCCGAGCGAGGTGTCCATCTCGGTGCGCGCAACCACGCTCATGGGTACGTTCATGCGGCTCGTCCACGGCTTGCCCTCGTCGCGTGCGCGAGCCGCATCGCGTGCAGCCGGCGCATACGTCATCGTCGTCACTTTCCCGAGGCCGTTATCAATTCGACGCAAAAACCCGCCACGCCCTGCCGGAAAGAGATCCAAGTATTTCCACGCTTGGTCGCTGGCTCCTGACACGTCGATCCAGACGATGTCGGTTGTGCCAGACCCATTCATATCGGCGAATCGCACCACGGTGTTCGGGCCCTTGAACGGCGTGCCAGAAATCGTCTGCGCCTGCGAAAAGACTCCTTCGGCGACCGCAAGTGCATAGTCGACTTGGTCCACACCCACGTGCACCAGATCTACCCATCCGTCCCCATCCAGATCGCGGAGCTCCCAGGGCGAGGACGGATCCCAGCTCGGCACTCCCGTCGCCATCTTCGGCGGCTCAAAGCTTCCGCGTCCGCGCCCGAGCCAATACGTCAGGCTCTGCGAGCGCAGGTAGCAGAGATCCATCACGCGATCGCCGTTGACGTCACAGAGCTGCGTGTGGCCGCCATCGGAGAAGCGAAGCGGCTGCTGCGAGTCGATAACCCCCACCATCTCCGGGACAGTCCAGTCCGTGCCGTTCTTGTTGTATCCAATCGCAAGTCCTGCCTCTGTGGTGATGACGACGTCAATGCGTCTGTCACCGTCCATGTCCGCAAGCTTCACGTCCGGATCTTCGAACGTGATGTTTGGCACCGTGGCGATCTCCACGGGCACGCCAAAGCTCACGCCGTCGATACCAGCGGGAAAGTACCGGAATGCGTCCGTCCCGCTCTTCACGTAGAGATCAACGGCACCGTTGCCGTCCAGATCTGCGAGGCCCACGCCCTGTGCAGCGAGCTCGGCAGACGGACTCGCCGCCCAATCGATGCCACCTTTCCATGAGATGCCATCATGGTTGATGTACGAGCGGTAGGCTCCCGTATGGGTCATCAACAAATCTGGCAGACCGTCGCCGTTGAGATCTGTGATTTCCACGTTGGGATCGGCCGGAGACCACCCCGGCGGAGACTGCATGGTGGTGACTTGGCCGCTGGCCGCGAAGCTTGGCTCGGTGTACTCGAACGAGAGCCTCGGGAGCCTTGAAGTGCCATCGCGCCCAACCATCTCGATGCTTTCGACTTGCGAGTGCACGCCGTGCGCGTAGCCAATCTCGTAGCGTCGAACGAGCGCACCCCCGTGCGTGACTTCAAGTGCTGTCAGGCGCTGCGTGAGCGCCTGTTTGATTCCGGACGAGAAGAGCACATGCGGATCGGGCCGATTCTCATACTGCAGGACAATGACGTTCCGCGCGTCGTTGCCATAGTCATTCCAGGTTACGCGCGTCAGCACCCCGTGCCCCGTGGTGGTATCCCACTCGTAAGCAATGCGATGGCCGTGCGTGTCGAGCTGTTCGCGCAAAAGCCAGGTGGCGATATTCGTGCCTTCGGCCTCGACGTAGCCTGAGCCGCCAAAACGATAAGTTGTGCCGCTCTTGTCACGCGCTTCCCAGCCGTCGCTGCTGCGCTGTACGCGCACGAACGCGCCCGATTCGAACTCGGGTCGAAAGATGTTCGGCGAGACCTCGACCAAATCCGAGGCAATGCCAAGTCCGCTTACTTCAAAAGCGTCCGAAGAATCGAAGCGTGGCAGGCCATTGTCCGTGCGACGGCGCACAGTGGGCACGCCTCCGAGACGCCACCCCATACCAATATCGGTAACTCCTCCGCCCGAATCATATTCGAGCGAGAGGAGTGGAGCGAAACCACCGGCAGACGGCGGCGTTGCGATGTCCACGCCGTAGCCTGCTGTGCCGGACGCAAGAGACGGAGCGAAGTCACGCCCGAGGCCTTCGATGGACCCCGGTCCATTCGGCAGGCTGAGGTGCGTTGACTCGAGCCCTTTGGCGTACGCTGGCAATGCCACGAGCCACGCTGAAAGGAGCGTCAAAAGGACCGCCCACGGAGAAAGACAAACTTGTTTTTGCATGGTTTGCATGATCAAGATCCAAGGCACGCTGATTTCTCAATCAAGGGACATCGATGCTCAACACCGGAATGCCCCTACCCGAAGGAGCGTTCACACCGGCACGCCCGATCCCACCGCGACCGGCCGGCCCCAAGTCGTAGGTTGTCGACGAGTCGATTTCGACAGGGACCGACGACCAGGAAAGAACACCAACGGTGGAGCCTCCGACCCCTCCTCCACCGTGGCCGCCGTGGCCGCCTTTCCCACCTGTGAAGCCGTTCGCAGTCACCCCATTGCTACCAAGTCCACCTGCACCACCGTCGCCGCCCGTCCCAGCGAGACCGGTGCGAAAGAGCGAACGAGATGCTGCAAAGCTGCCGCCAAAAGCGAGAACGGAGACGGAGCTTCCGCCACTCGTTCCGCCTTTACCGGGTTCGCCCGGACATCCTCCATGGCCACCCGGATAAGTCCAGTAGCCAAGGAGACAGCTCACGCCGCCTGCCCCTGGCTTTCCGGCTCCACCCGATCCTGCCCCCGTAGATTGAGCGAGGAGACCGCGGGTGATAAGGATGGGTGCACCGGCATTCGCACCATCGATGCCATTCTCTCCTGGTGTGCCGTCAGCAGCGGGGCACGCCATGGACCCCGCCGTGTAAGACGGTTGCTGCACCCCATTGCACGTAATTGAAGTCCATGCATAGGTGGAGATTGCCTCAGGAGCGTCTGCTCCAGCGTTGCCAGTCGTCCCCACGAGTGCGTCCCCGCTGCTCACGACGACGTCGTCAATGGCAATATCACCCGCTTGGAGGCGAAGGCCATAAGCTGAGATCTGGTCGGATGCGCTCTCGCCTTCAATCGTAAGATGGGAGAAGGACACATGCGCAGATGAACCATCAACGAGTAGGCCCGTAGCGGATGCGCGCAGCGTTGTGTTCTCACGATGTGGCGGACCAAGAAAAGTCGCGTCGTAGCCACCGAAGATCTGCACGTCAGTCGATGCCTTCAAGGTATCCATGGCGTAGGTGCCTTTCACTAGAAACACACGCGCACCTCTGGTTGCGGCGAGCCTCAGCGCAGCAGGCAGCGTGCGTAGGGGCGTCAAGGGGGAAGCGTCGTTTGTATCGGCGCCGGTTGCTGGATTGACGTAGACGTCGCTCGCGGCCACTCCATCGACACCATCGCAGTTGTCGTCGGTCCCCTGATCGTCAGGTTCGTCCGTCAAACCTGCGCCAGAGCAACCCGCGTCCGTCGTGCTGGTACTGGTCGTTGCGACCTCTCCACCTGCGTCTGCTGCGTTTGTGGCGGGAGCTACGCCATTGCCACCGCCGCAAGCCACATGCCAAGGATAGTTGCAGTTGCAAAGAGGGGGTAAAGATGTTTCATTGGCCAACTCCGGAAAGGCAAGAGAGGTTAAAGGCAAGTGGCGTGCTCCTTTTTGCGGCTGCTTTGTGCGTAAACTTCAAGACGATGTCGTCCACGTGAGTGAGATCGACGTCCAAATTCGACGGGGCATCCATGGCACCGGGAATCACGAGTCGCCATGATGCTCGCGCCACGGATTGACCAAAGAGCGACGTATTTGCAGGTGCATCCCCAAACGAGTTGACCCCCGCTTGAATGACCGCGAACGCTTGGTCATGTCCGCTGGCCCCTCCGAGCGACCAAGTCTGAAGTGTGTCGCTGTCGCAACTTCGCAGCACGCTACCTCCCGAGAGAAGAAGGTTGACCTGTGCTTGGTTGTCTCCCAGAAAGTCACCAACGAGCTGGGCCTGCACGCTCGCGAGTCGGTCGGCGCAAACGTCGGCCGACCAAAGCTGATTGCCAGGTTGCAGGTCGGTAGAGAAATTGACTCCAACGCCGCCGCGCCCGTCGAGATTCTCATTTTTCAAGAGGAGCTGCCGAAACTGCTCCGCCTCTGAGAGCGTTTGACCCGTCACGCTGTCGGTGCGTGGCCCGGTGATTCCTAGCATTTTGCGCACGGACACGGTCGTGACGTAGTCCTGTGGAGTGCCGTACGCGACACGCGACTGGCCGTAAATTCCGAGCAGGCATGCTTGCAGGCGATCGAGACTTGTCCCGTCGTGCGCATTCATGACGGCACCGTCGACCCCAATCGACATATTGACTTCGTATTCGAGCGCGCGCGCTGCCATATAGAGCTGTCGTTGTGCCTCGGCCCGCGCGTCCAGGGTCTGGAGCGCGTTGCGATCACGAAGCAGCCGGAAGCTTGCGGTGTTGGCCGGATCTTGGCTCGCCGCAACCAGGACGCGCCCACGTTCCTCGAGGAGGATACGCGCTTGATCGAGCAGGTTTTGAACGCGTAAAACCGCTTGGAGTTTGTTGATAAGGTCTTGGTGCAAATCAACGCTCATCTGAGCGAGATCCACCATCTCCTTTTGGATGGCGGCCATCCCGTCGATGTATTCGCGCTCCGCACTCGCGCGCTCGTACTGAAGCGACTCCGCAGTTTGAAGTTCCGTCCTCTGCGCTTCAATGGTGGCCTTCATCATCCCGAGCGCGAACATCGCCACGGCTTCGCCCACCGGCGCACCCGCATTCAAAAGCGATGCGTTGGACGCGACCTGTATCGATTGCTGAATGGCGTCGATGGTGCCATCCGCAAAGGCCAGCGCCGAGAGTAACTGCCCCGTGGACGTGATGTAACTGAGTGTCTGCTGGTGAGTTGCTTGCGAAGCAGCCAGGGCTCGCTGATCAATGCCAATCTTTTCTTTCAGCCCCAATGCTCGACTCTGGGCAGAAGCGACTCTGGCATCGGCTGCGTCCACATCCAGCATGAGGACGCCAATGTCACCTGTCCCGTCCGCCCCGCAAAGCACCCAATCTTCGGCCCGCGTGATGCTATCCGGATCGAAGTTCGCGCCACACGTCTCTTTGAGCTTCGTGTCGAACTGAAGACGCACATTGGCAATCTCGGTTGTAAGCTTGTCAACACTGGCTTCATAGGAGCGCTTGTCGTCCAAGAACTTGGTTTCCAGAAGTTTCTCGGCTCCTACCGCCACCGACGCAATGCTGAGCATCTGCTCGAAGTTGGTTGGCCCTTTTGCCACATCCTCAGGCCGGTAAACGAACGGAACGAAACCGGCTGGTACCCCAAACACGTTTGTGCCATTGAGCATGTCTCCGAAACCACGATCGAGCGGCCCGAGCATGCCTGTAAAGGCCGCTTGCAGTGAGCTTGGGGCTGTTGCCCACGAATACAGGAGCTCATTCAGCGTGACGGCTTCCAGATATCCAAGCACCGCTCGTCGCTGTACATCCGCTGCAAGCGTGTCCGCGCCGCCCATCACACCTGCGATGCGCGCTCGCTCACCGTCGATCATGGCTGCCGTCGTGAAGGCATCCGCAAGGGCTCGTGCCGCCGGGTAGTCTTGCGTCGTGGTGCCATCTCCTTTGGCTGCAGTGGCTGGCATCATGCGGAGAAATTCGAGAATATCGGGCTGTGTGGTCCAAGTGGTAATCGGCCCAAGAGCCTTCATCGCGGCATCGTATTGTGATCTCTCGTTGGCAGGTCCTTCGGCAAACGAGTCGGTGAGGGCGTTGACGACATCGTCTTTGGCAACCAGCAATGCAGGTGCGAACGCCTCGGCCACGAGCCTTCCTGCAAGCACGCCGTTGCTGTTGGTGCTCTCCGGAAGTTGGGTGGCAAGTCGCACCCCACAGGCAAGCGGCACCATCCATCCACACGGGCCCACTGTTTCAGGAATGGACGTTGCCGTCATCGCTGTGAGGCAGGAAGTTGCGATAGCCGGAAATGGACTGACCGAGGTGGTGTTCTTGGTATTCGACTGGAGAATGGTATCGTTGAGCGGCGTTGCATACTTGGTTTCGGCGTCTCCGATCGCATTGGCATCGCACGTTCCTGTTGACCTAGCATGTCCACCGCCACCATTGTATCCGCCACATCCAACAGCCGTTTCGCACGTTGCTGCCCATCCGAAGATCTTGTCCGGCCCAACTGGAGCTGACAGCTCCGTGGGCATCGTGGGATCTTCGGCGAGCGTAAACCTCGGATCGCTCCCCTGTGCTTGATACTCGAGATGCACATGTCCCGTCGTTGTGATGGGGCTCGAGAAAAGGCCATAAATGGATTCCGTGAACGTGCCATCGAGATCGCCACGAGCCGTTGGCTTCAATTGAAGGCGCACTTTGCGACCAATGGGGCGCAGAAAGTGATTGCGATCGTCACCAAACGATGCGTCCACGAGCTGCGCGAGCGTCACGTCAACGCCGTCTGTCAGTGTGTAGGACCCATGCCCTGTGGTCTCTCCTGCGCCGGTCGGCGGAAAGAGCAACGACGCGTGCGAGTCGACGCGCACTTGGACGTCCCCATGGTTTTCGATCAAGTCAAGCGCAATCCGAGCATCCCCCAGATCCACCGGTCCCCCGTCGTAACGGAGTGATCCGCCATACGTCCCCGTCAGTCCAACATGGATGGGGGCGTCGATGACGGCATTGCCCAGTGACGTGAAGATCTTGACGGTGCCGCCGACGTCTCGTCCTTGCAGCTTGGTTGGATCCACTCGAACAGAGAGCAATGTTGTGCCCGTAAACTCCCCTCGCGGCTGGTCAATGTCGAGGTGCGGTCCAAGAAGCTGCACACGGTAACGCACTGACTCGGCTGAACTCGAGGCGAGCTGAATCGAAAAGCTCCCCGTATCACCCGTCAAGGCAACCTGACTGGGCGTGACGTCCAGATGGCCGAGAAAGACCGTCGATGGCGCGGGATCCTCGTTGGGAGTGTTCGGCGAAAGACAGCGCGCACGAGGCGAGCATGTCTGCTGGCCTGTGCAGGGATCTGTGTCATTACAGTCCTGGGTGCATTCTTCGAGATCACAATGAGTGCCAGATGGGCAATCTGCACTGACAACACAACTTAACTGCTCCGACATTGTCGCGATCGCGGACAGATCTGCATGATTTGCCGATTGGCAAGCCATTGAAGCCATCGAAGACGACACGAGGAAGAACGAAAGTCCGGAATAACGAGTGCTTGCTCTCATGGGGTTACCCCTCCAATTTGATGAATTTCCTTGGTAAGTCCGTTCGCTGCGTTGGGCGCACCGATCCCGAATCCGCCCTTGCCTCCGGCGCCGAGGTTGATGGTCACGCTCTGGGTCTTGGGAGCTGGGGATCCACTGGAAGACAGGATTCCGATCGATGGACCGCCACCTCCAGCGCCGCCGGCGCCTCCCGTGCCACCACGGCCTCCTGGCCCTCCATCGAAGCCGCGATACCACGTGCCTCCCTCGCACGATTCAAACGAGTAGCCCCCAGCACCACCAGCGCCTCCTGCTTGCCCGTCAGCACCCGGGATGGCGTCGGCACCGCGGCCACCCAATGCCGTGGTGATAGTGGAACTCAGGAGGGAAACATCGGTTTGGAATATCAGCAAACCAATCGACGCCCCACCTGCGGGGCTGCCTGTTGTTCCCTGTCCTCCGCGACCGCCATGACCTCTCTGGCCTCCGCCAACTCCGATGAGCCATCGACCGTTAGGGAGGCCACAGTGCGACACTAACCCACCAGCTCCTCCACCGCCGCCCGCACCTTCAGTGCCGCTGCTGCCTTGAGTGCCGTTGTTGCTTGCGGTGTAGCCGGTCTCCGTAACCACACCGAGAGCGGAACCAGGCTGACCCGCAGATCCAGGGGATCCTTCTGCCCCGGGGAATCCGAAAACAGAGTCTAAATTTGTGGCTCCACCGGAACTGTATATCACTCCACCGACCCCACCGCCGGCAAGACCCCCATTGGAGCCATTCGTTGGCGAGACCTCACCCCCGGTGCTGGTTTCGTAGCCGCCAGTCCCTCCCGGCCCGCCCCATCCCACTCCGTTTTGCCAGGTCCCTGCTCCACCACCGAGCTGTGGTTGATAGCATTCCGCACGAATCGGGGCGTACTGGCCACACGGTTCATATCCGGGGCTTGGTGAGTCGCCTGGTAATCCTGGTGCTCCGTACAATTGCGATCCTTGGCTCGTATCCGTTGTTGGTGGTGGAGGGCTCTCGCCGTCGGCTCCGCGGCCCGCCTCCATCGTGGTATGCGTGAACATCACCGCCGTGGAATTGGCTGCAAAGACTGCTACCGAGCTCGAACTTGGCTCGAGCTCGGCGGGTGCCTTGAAGGACATGCGGTCGATGGAGATGGTGGATGTTAGACCGCGAAGGATGAGCGGGATGCCAGAGGGTGGTGCCACCACGGCGCGGTCTTCCACGCGCTGCCAGGTCTTGTCCGTGTATCCGCCGTAGATGGCCGTCGGTGCGTTGCTGTTCTCCAGCACCAGCGATTCCGGATAGGATCCGTTTGCGACGAGCACGTATTTCCCGGAAGCAGCCGCGAGCGTGACGGCTCTTGCGAGCGTTCGGACCGGCGCCTCGAGTGTTCCTGGTGAGTCGTCCGAGCCTGATGGCGACACGAAAACTGCCGCAGTGCGGTCACCATCGATACCATCGCAGTTGGAATCCTCGAAGGTGTCGTCCGGTAGATCGGGTCCCGGCTTGGGCACGCACGCTGGCGACGGTTCGGGGGTTGCCGTGCCTCCATCTGGCGCCCCTTGATCGGTGGTATCGCTGGCGCCGGGTGCACTTGCGGTGTCCGCGGTGTCACCGCCCGAGCAGCCAACACCAAGCAGGCTGCTGATACATAAGAAATGCCATGTTCGCATCTTGTGAGCTCCGAGAGTGCGTCGGGGTTCGACGGGCCCTACGCACGAAGTAGACCAACGCAAATCACTCGGGTTTTTCGCATGCTTACATTTCACGAAACCGTGAAATGTCAAAATTTGGACGAAGCGTACGCCGACGAGCCTCCAAATCGTCTAATATTTGACGATCTACGCGGGCGATTTACAAAAAATCACCGGGAAATCCCCAATTTGCCGGTATTTTTGGTGTCTAACGGTATCCAACTTTTTTTGAGCCCATACTATCTTCGTTTGCGTATTCTCACGGCACCAGCATGGACTCATCGAAACTCTTTCTCGAAGTCACCAGCGGCGTTGACCACGGCGCCCGCATCAGCCTCGACGCCTCCACGTGCATCATAGGGCGTGCACGCGAATGTGACCTCGTCGTGCGCGATCTCACGGTCTCGCGTCGACACGCCATCGTGACGCGCACAACAACAGGAAGCATCCATCTCCAGACATGCAAGGATGCATCACCTGCCATCGTGAAGGGCGACCCCCGTTGTTCCTTTGAACTTGAACCCGGAACCGAGTTTTTTCTCGGCGACACCATGTTCGCACTTCGCTCCTCCGAAGCCAGGCAAGCCCCCGCCTCCACTCACGAGATTGGCGGAATGACGGAACGTCGCGGCGTTGGCGTCAAAGCCTGGCACCTGACTGCACTCGAAGCGCTCCTCGAGATGCTCGACAAGGTCGACGTCGTCGAAGACCTCGAGTCGCGGATGCGCGCTTGGTGCGTCGAGCAATCGATGGCAACGGACGTGCGGCTCGACTCGTCGGCGAACTGTGCAACGACGACTTCTATCTCGAAGGACGACGAGGGGATGGTCCACGTTACGGTGCCCATGCCAGACGGTTCGGCCGCACTCATCTTCACGTGCCGGTCTGCAAACGGCGATGTTCCGGACTCGCTCCGCAGAGCGCTCGTGATGGCCGGTGGGCTCTTTGCATCGGCGCTCACTCGCACGCGTCGGCTGCATGTCGTTGCCGACGACGTTGCTGTGTTCCGAGTGATGTCGATCGGCAGCGCGCGACAATTCCTCGGTTCCTCGGCCGCCGCCCGTAAGTTCGCACGCCGCATTCCGCAGTTGGCAGCAAGCGACGACAATGTGCTTTTGGAAGGAGAAACGGGATCCGGCAAATCGTTCGTTGCCCGCCTGATCTACGAACATGGGCCGCGCGCAAAAGAGGCCTTGCGAATCATCAATTGTGCCGCAATTCCCGAGACACTTATTGAAAGCGAGCTCTTTGGCCATGAGCGCGGCGCATTCACCGGGGCATCCGCGTCCCACATGGGGGCGCTTGAAGAGGTGGGGGGCGGGACCTTACTTCTCGACGAGATCGGCGAACTCCCGCTTTCGAGTCAAACCAAACTCCTCCACGTACTCGAGGACAGGCGCTTTAATAGACTCGGTTCCCATTCTCCTATTCCATTTAAAGCGCGCGTCATCTGCGCAACCAATCGCGATCTCGAGAAAATGATCTCCGTGGGTGAATTCAGAGAGGATCTCTTTTTCCGAATCTCTGCCCTTCGCGCGTGCATTCCCGCTCTTCGTGAGCGTAGGGAAGACGTGCTTTTGCTTGCCAATCACATCTTGCGCGATCTTGCTGCGTCGATGGGCAAGCGCGTCGAAGGCTTCGACAGGAAGGCGCTCGGCGCCATCGCGCGCTACGCATGGCCAGGAAATGTTCGTGAATTGCACAACGCCATCGGGTATGCTCTCACGTTTGGCACTGGACGGATGATTAAAGTGTCCGACTTGCCGCCCGTCATCGCCGGGATGGTCAATCCGTCATCCACGATGACCTTACCCGAGGGCATAGACCTGAGGCGCATCGATCGGCGCACGATCGAGGCTGTACTCGCGGTTACCAATGGGAATCGAACGCAGGCAGCCGAACTGCTCGGGATTAGTCGTCAAACGATCTACAATAAGCTCGCAGAGTCTGAATCGGAAGCGACGGAGCCGCCGGGTACATCGAAGAAGAGTCTTAATTGATGGCTTCAGATGACCAACGCAGAGTCGAGTCTGCCCACCGCCAACGCTTTTGTCCGTCGTTTCATATGGGAATAGCGCCTCCGCAAATAGCTGAATTGCGCCCGCGTCCCCGTGACTCGTCCTCAAAGGCTTTGCCTCCGGCGTGGCCCCGCGTACCGGCTCTCGGCACTCCTTCACGTTCGGCGTCCTCGACGAGCGCGGAAGGCGCTTTCTCACCGAGCGAGAGCCGTATCGTTTTACCGAGCTCACCGATACGCGCGTTCACATCGTCGCACAGGGCGACACGCTCGAAGTCCTTGCAGGTCGCTATTTCGCGCCGCTGCCCCGCGCATGCGGCTTCTGGTGGGTACTGGCCGACTTCCAACCCGACCCCATCATCGATCCCACCCTTGCACTGGACGTCGGACGGCGCCTCTTCATACCTAGTCTGCGTGTGCTCACCGACGTCATCTTCAGCGAGCAGCGCCGGAGGACTGACGCATGACCGCTGTCGACCGCAGTGGGCCCGGCGTCCGCATCACCGTGCTCGACAACGAGCGCGCACCCAGTGGTGAGCCCCTCAATCTCGCGGGACGTATCCTCGGCTTCACCTTCGAGGATTCGGATACCAAAGCCGACAAGGTCTCTCTCCACCTCGACAACTTCGACTTGTCGCTCTTCGAACGCGGTGAGCTCGTTGGCGGCGCGACGCTCGAAGTCTCCTGGGGCTACCCGGGCAACATGGCCGCGCCGCGCCGCGTAATTATCAAAAAGCTCAAAGGCTTTCAGCCGCTGACCGTCGAAGGCCACGCCACGAGCGTATTGATGAATCGCGAGGCGAAGACGCGCGCCTGGTCCAACAAGGCTCGCAGCGACGTCGTCCGAGAGATTGCTGCCGAGTACGGCTACGAAGGCGATTTTCTCGACGTCGAAGATACGGGCGAGGCTTTTGACACCATCCATCAGAGCTCGGAGACCGACGCGTGGTTTCTCAAGCGCCTCGCGGCGCGAGAGCACTTCGAATACTTCGTCGACGACACAGGCTTGCACTGGCGTTCGCGCAACCAGGCCAGCGCGCCAACGCACGTGCTGACGTGGTTCTCAGACCCTGGCCGCGGCGATGTCATCTCGGTCAACGTCGAATCCGATCTCGCACGACGCACCGGAAGCGTCGAAGTGCGCGGGCGCGACCCACTCGCAAAAACGACCATCGCGTCGCGAGCGTCGAACGCCACGGTCGAACGCGCCACCTTGAGCGACATCCTCGAGGTCGTCGACCCTGAAACCGGGGAGACCTCGCTTCAAGAGCGCAACGCGACGAGCAGCGTGCATCCAACGTCAGCATCGACATCCACAGCCGCGGCGCGCGAGTCTGCCGCGCGCTTCGTCCGTGCCGAGCGCGAGACGATCAAGCTCTCGATGCAGGTCGTGGGCGATCCAACCCTGCGCGCAAAGCAGGTGATTGAGGTGCGCGGCATCTCGAGCCTGCTGTCGGGCAAATACTACGTGACCGAAGCCAAGCACGTCATCTCTTCATCGGGCTACGTCGTCGACTTGAAACTCACGCGCGACGGCACGGGCACGCGCCGACAAGCCACCACGCAGGGGCAGCCTCAAGCGGGCGAGCACAATCGCGCGGCTCCCGCCAACGGCGGAGCATTGACGGAGATCGAAGTCGTCGATCGCGAGACGGGCACGACGCACGTCGAGTACCGGCGCGATGGACGCGTCATCGGAGTTGAAGATCCAGAAGCCAGCGTCTCAAGGGTGAATCGATGAGCACGTTCGATGACGACATTCACATGCACGACACGCGGCTTCTGGGTATGTACGTCGGCTACGTCACCAACCGCGACGATCCGGAACGACTCGGCCGCGTGCGCGTGTGCATTCCCGGCGTGCTCGAGCCCGAGAGCGCGTGGGCGTGGCCGCTCGGCACCGGCGGTGGGGGCTCGAAGGATTGTGGACTGTTCGCGGTGCCGGAGGAAGGCGCCGAGGTAGCCGTCTTCTTCAACCAGGGTGACGTGGATGCTCCGTACTACCTTGCCGGAAACTGGGGCCGCCCCAACGGCGAGAGCGAGGTCCCCGAGGAGGCGCAAGTCTCGCCGCCTGATAATCGCATCTTGTCCACCCCGACCTTCCGCATCGAACTCGACGAATCGAAGGGCGCACGCAAGCTCCGATTCACCAACAAGAAGACCGGCGACCACCTCGTCTTCGACGCCGAGGAGAACACCGTGACGCTCGAGGCGACAACGGCCATCACGCTGCGCGCGGTCGGTGCCATCTCGCTCGAGGCCACGGAAGTCACCATCGCCGGGCGGGTGGTCCGACCCATCGCCGATCCGATTTAAGGAGAAACGCCGTGGCGCTGCCCATTTGCATCGAAATCCCCGAGCTTGGCGATCCGCCGAGCATCACGCTGCCCGGAGGCGTGAGCATCGAGCAATACAATTTGATGCAGGCGATTCAGCCTGCACTTACACCTTTGATGCCACTCTTCGACATCGTCGACACCATTGTTGCGGTCTACAATTGTTTCAAAGCGATTCCTGACGCGCTCGGTCCTCCGCCAGATCCAACGGTGCTCGCTGCGTGCCTTCCGGAGCTCGCCGAGAAGGTGTCGAAGCTGCTGCGCCTCATTCCGCAGCTCTCGCTGCCGTACACCATCCTCGGCGTCATCGATCTGATCATCGACACACTGAGGCAAGCGCGCGATCGGCTCCTGCACCTGCAACAGCAGACGCGGCAGATCTTGGGCGTCATCGACCGGGCGACGAAGCTCGAAGATGCGGGCCTGATGGCCATCGCGAGCTGTGCGCAGGCGAACGTCGCGATCGAGGCCGCGAACGTCGGCAAATCACTCGCGAGCCTCGGCAAGCTCATTGGCCTGCTCAACATCTTTCTCGGCATGGTTGGTGGGCCTGCAGTGCCGAGTCTCTCGAGCCTCTCGGGCCGCCCGCTCGACGAGATCGTCCCGCCCATCGACGCGATCATCAAGACGCTCCAAACCGTGCGTAGCGCGGTGCCGGCGCCGTGAGGAGAACACGATGAGCCGCGATACTCGGAATCTGCTCACCCCGTTCAGGCGTGACAAAAAGCGGGATTTTGCGGTTGGAAGTGGCGAGGCGCTGCTCGCTTCGAAGGTGCGCCAGGTGTTGCTCACCGAGGGCGCGACGGCGCACTCGTCGGGGGAGCTTTTGTGGCGCACCAACTTCGGGGCGGGGCTCGCACTCCTGCGCCACCAACGCAACGACGCGGCCTTGAAGGAGCTGGCTCGCGTCTACGTGCGTGACGCTCTCAAGCGCTGGGTCCCAGGCGTTCAACTCGTGAGTCTCACCGTCGAGCAGGATGGGCCCGCGCTCACGCTGCGCGTGCGCGTTCGCGAGAAGGACGTGACGGCGTCGGTGGACGTGGCGCTTGAGCGGTGAGCTACGGCCAACGGTACTCGCGGCCGATGCTGGCCACCTGGACGACATAGCTTTCGTACCAACGCTCCCTGCCAAGCTCCTGCGCCAGAACGTGTTCTCCGTGCTGCTTCCACGCGCGAATGCTCTCCTCGTCGGACCAGTAAGACAGCGCCACTTCGTCCGCGCTTTCGTTGACAGCGACGAACTCCAGGCAGCCGAACTGCTGAAGGGCGAGTTCCCGGAGCCGACCAGCGACCCGTGAGTACTCGCCATCCGTTGCCCGAACCCTCGCTCGGAAGATGACGACGAACATCGCCGAGCAAGTACCTGACTGTCCCCAGAAGTCCCATTGCCACGGCTTTGCCTCCTGGAGGCATTTTACCGTGGCCATACTGCCGGACTCCGTCGACTACACCGACAAAGATTTCGATTCTCTTCGGGCGCGCCTCGTCGCGCTCATCAAGAGCGTGTTCCCAGACTGGACGGACTTCGACGTCGCGAGCTTCGGGAACATCCTCATCGAGCTCTTCGCCTACGTCGGCGACGTCCTCACGTTCTACCAGGACAACCTCGCGCGCGAGTCGCGCCTCGTCACCGCCACGCAGCGCAAGAACGTGATCTCACACGCCAAGATGCTCGGCTACCGCCTCCGCGGCGCAGAGGCCGCGACCGCCGAAGTGTGGCTTTCGCTCACGCGAGTGCCCGTCGCGAGTGTGACCATCCCGGCAGGCACGGTCGTGCGCACCAAGGAAGTGACCGAGCCCGTGCGCTTCCAACTCCTCGCACCTGCCGTCATCGCGGCGGGTGTGGATCCACCGCGCGTCCTCGCTGTCGTCGAGAACTCGAAGACGTACACCCAGCTCTTGGACGCGCGCGGACTCGCCGATCTCGCGCTGCATCT
>Ga0123357_10004004_pt1 | contig 17128 bp, 8 predicted proteins | sample TergutEmb28metaG_FD_89873 | JGI IMG/M metagenome (GOLD analysis project Ga0123357, IMG submission 89873) | Embiratermes neotenicus P4 segment gut microbial communities from Petit-Saut dam, French Guiana - Emb289 P4 | ecosystem: Host-associated > Arthropoda: Insects > Digestive system > Gut ... | reverse complement strand
GGTAATTCCCCGGCGTCTGAGTTCTAATTGCCGACGTTTCGGAACTCATTATCGGTTCCATCTTCATAGGCAGGTGAATGAAGTACTTCATTCACCTGCCTATGAAGATGGAACCGATAGTGATTTCCGAAACGTCGGCAATTGGAAATCAAGATGCCGGGAAATTACCCAAAAAGAAACAAATTGCATTTATAACACGGCGAAAGCTTTGTACTCTTTATTTACGAAGCTGCTAGCCTTTCCTTGGATCAAAACAATATTCGCAATGCCCAGTCACTAGACTAATCACCACGCACACAAATGCAGTCCGCATCAGCACAACTTTCTCCTACAAAATACTCCTAATTTTTACATGCTCACGCCTACGCCTTAATTTCGCAAATGGTTTCTACACCAAACATTTACCGACAACAATATTCTGGGCATATTCAGTCTCATTACCTTACTCTAAATGCCACGCCCATTTCCTTATGACTAATTTAGTGCATCTAAAGTTCAATATTTCATTTTCAATGTTATACATTAAAATATGAAGATGATATAAAATTGTGTCTACTGATGTATTTATAATAACCTCCCACACACAAGCATTTCTTTCCTTTCAGAATGATAACATACTAGCTAAATATAAAATTCCTTTAACAATTGAAGTAATCACAAAAATTATCTACAGTTTATATTTCAATATGTATTTTAAACCTTGCAGTTTTTAAATTTAGTATTTTATATCTGTGTTTTGGTTCATCATGTTTTGCAATATCTCGATGTATCCATCGTTGTAATGCACATCACTATGGATGGTCATAATAGTGGCCGAAACATGTAGGAGCAACACCACGTTTTTAATATAGTTCTATACATTTACCTGCATTTGTTGGTTTTGTTACCATATTTTGTAGAAATTACACTAATTATAAGCGGCGAAATTGTGTTGATTTGCTTAAAAAACACTTTTCAAAGCCAGAGTGAAAGGCACAGCCCTCACCCACAGCACTGCAAGCATGTGTACATCCTACAAACACTGCTTCAGCTGTTGTTAATTATTAGACGCAAAGGAATTACCAGTTTGTCTGTAACTGAAGTATAGAATCTGTAACGTGACTGTGAGCAGAGAATTCCTGAAACATTTGTACGTGACAAAAGTAACTTAACACACAAGCACTAGGACAGAAGAGAAACGTAATAAATTCTCCAAATGACGAATTAGACGGCATATTTTGGCAAGTGGTGCTGGAATTTGGAAGCCATGCATTTGAAAGCGCGCCACAGTGATATAGTAGGGAGCGGCAGAATACCGGTGTGAGACTAACTGAAATCCGGTTGAAATTATTTATATCCTATTCTGATCTGGCTCTTGGCATATAACACATGGGATTTTTATTTTACTCCAGTTCATTTAAAGACGACGCCAATTAGGCCCCTGCGGTTTCAGAAAGATTTACAAGTAACTTCATATTTTTTCATTAAGTGTAAAAATGCATGAAATCTGTTATCGCAAGTTACGGAAGCAGATGTGGTAACAACGAATATATATTAAGTTCAAAATATTATAATTTCTTTAAAATAATATTCCCGTGCTAAATTATTGGTTAAATTTCTATAGTAAAGCAAACAACTGACATAAAATACAAATCCATATCTTATAAACATGAGTAAACAGCACAAAGTTTCCAACAATTACTACAAAAAAAAATTCACACGCAACTGCAGAGGCAGAAACTTTCCTTTTTATGGTGTACACAAACAACAGGAAAAGTTGAAGAGTCCCAAGCACACAGCAGCACCCTTCGCTAAGAGCGCCAAATAATGAAATCGTTAACATCAACACCTGCCAGGCAAAATTTCGTCACTGAGATCATCACCCAGACAACAGCAGACAACTCCAACACAGGCGGTATTTCAAGTGGCTGTCATCGCGGAGGCTCGGTTTCAATCCCAGGCCAATCCATATGGGATTTGTGGGGGGAAAGAGGCACTGGGTCAGGATTTTTCCGGGTACTTCAATTTTGCCCATTCAGTATCACTCCAAAAAATCCGAATCCTCGCGTTGCTTTTATCTGTCATCCTCGTTTCGTCCTTGAAAGGGGAGAAATTAGACCTCTGACGTACAAGCTTGTATATTGTGCATGTCTGTGTTGTCTCGTTTTAAGTGTTAACAAATGGAGATCACCTCAAATACGTACTTTCCAGTTTTATACAGTCAACCCAACAGCAACAATGACATCCCTTATGGGAGCTGGAAGCGACATAAGCGCTACTTAAATGAGGATTCTAAATATGATAGTAGATATTGCGCAAACATGGAAATGTTTTCCTATATTAAATAGCTAGATACTGGGACCACGAACATTTTCTTATACCTTTTGGTTTGTAGATTGTGTGTACTAAACCAAATGTAGTCAAAAGGGCGGAAAGCGCCAATTCAAGTTGAAAGTTAGGTTAGCAAACATTTAAAAATGCCGCGCTAGTAGTCATGTTAAAAAATGGCGGTTTTTAAATTTAGGTAAGCGCTCATTCAAAATAACGGCAGGCGCCAAGCTGTCTGGTCCTACACGGCGCAACACTGTCTGACATAATTAGGTCATCCGCCATATTATTTTACATACGTCATTTGTTTACATCAGTGACCACCGCCATATTTGTTTACATATCAAAGGTTAAAGTTCGGTTAAGGCGCCACACTGTCTGGCATAATTAAGTCATCTACAATATTTGTTTACATACTACATCATTTGTTTACATCACGTGACCACCGGAGGCAAGATCGTCCACCATATTTGTTTACATGTGACGTCACTTGTTTACATGTCAAAGGGTAAAGTTAGGTTAAGGCGCCACACTGTCTGGCATAATTAAGTCATCTACAATATTTGTTTACAAACTACGTCATTTGTTTACATCACGTGACAGCCGGAGGCAAGTCGTCCGCCATATTTGTTTACATATTACGTCACTTGTTTACATATCAGAGTTTTAAGTTAGGTTAAGGCGCCACACTGTCTGGGATAATTAGGTCATCCGCCATATTTGTTTACACTACGTCACCGCTGGAGGCAAGGTCGTCCGCCAACTTTGTTTACGTGGCGTCACTTCCGGCCCAGAGGTCATTGACCCCGCCATGTTTGTTTACATCACGTGACTTGACGTCACTTCCGGGTCCAAAAGTGTCACCCTTACTGCTTGTAGCACCTCATTGGTTAAATAATAAAGCCGAATACAACAAACCGTAAGACAGGCAACGTACGTATAACGCAACATTGGGGCACTTTCGTGCAACAATTGGTGCAGTGAAAAAGCAATAATTATTATAAACTCTCAGTGTGTATTTGTACTCTTGGGTATTCAGCATGCAATGTGCATGAGCCATACTGTCATCTGCACCCTGCTTGGTTCTACAACATTTTTTTCACATTATCTCACAAGCGGCACAATTTTCGGGGGGGAAAAAAAGGCCCTGAACATGAAATTAAGTGTTGTGATTTTCCCTACAAATTTTGTCTGAAAGTTTCTTATTCTAAGCAGAACTGAGCGAAATGTGATCAAAAATATAAATTGGTCTTCATGTAAAGGACTCTTCGTTCTTGTCTGATTCTAACGAAATTTAAATTTACTTGACAGACCTCCGAAAAATACTGAATATCGTATTTCATAAAAATCTCTACAGTGGGAGCCTAGTTGGTCCATATGGACAGTCCGGAGGAAAGACAAGACAAAATTAATAGTCGCTTTTCGGAATTTTACGAAGGCGCCTCAAAATGAAAGTAAAAAAATAAAACATTAGTAGAATTTTATAACTAAACATATACACAACAAGAATGTAGAAACCGTAAGTTCTTCCCAAAACTTCTTTCTGTACATGAAGCTGTAAATAATAATCACCACTTAATAAACTGAATTAATTTCATTTATTTTGTCGTTAGAAGGAAAAGAGGAGCTCCTTACTTAAATCTGAAGCATTAGACAGATATACTGGCTGTGAACTGTTACGTTGAACATTATTGTCACTATTGTTTTGGATGCTGGTAATAGATATTTCTCCCCTGTGGTGTTAATAAACAAACAACAAGTGCTGGACTGGATGTCGGTGTTGAAAAGTAGTTAGGTTTAAAAACCACATGCATAAAATAGTAAACTCTAAGCCCCCTGTATGAGCGCGCGCATACACACACACACACACACACATACACACACACACACACAAATACAATCACTAAGCCAGTGTAATTTACAATACCTACAGTCATAAAACTTTCAACGGTTAGTTTTCATTGAGGCTTTCTTTAATGATATACGACAGAAAGGGTTTAGTATTTTATAGTTGTGAGCCACGTGGGTGGAAAAAAGAGGGGAGAGAGTGCTTGAATACAGTACACATTGAAATACTCTAGGCATTGTTTTCTCAGAATTAAGCTTCGGGATTAAATTTTGAGGTCACGGAAGGATACTTGTAAGTTATGAGCTCTCCTAAAACAAGTCGTAAATTCAGTTTTGTGTAACAAAAGAGAAGTTAAATTTAAAAAAAAAATGTTACGCGTAAGTGAAAGGGGGCATAGTTTAGTGACATTTCAATGACTTACGCCCTTTAACCAAAGCAGAGATACCCATGCTGAGAGTTAACACAAAAATGGTGTTATCTGATGAACTGTACGGAATACGTGAGGTATATTGGGACATTTGATTTTCTCACGGCTTTGTTGATTTGCATTAAAGTACCCAGGAATATTATGCTATGTCGACTGGCATATAGTGTGTTTCCCTAGACTGTAGTCCCTCATTCTTCAGTAAGGCTTATTCATTAAGTTCAACCTGACAAAATTTTTTAGTGCGTTGTATGTAATATGGCTGTACAAATAACTTTAGTCCTTTAAAATGCCTAATTTAACGACCTTTTCTTTAACAACCATGACTTATTTATGTTTTAGTGGTGTTATACATGCAGAGAGGACTGAAAATAGAATAAGGCGATTTAAATCAAAAATTCTTTTGTAATTTTTACATTTTATGATTCTCATTTGAGAAAGCTCTCATATCGAATATTGACTGAACAACTATATGAAATGCGACCTGTTTTTCCAGACGGACATAGAATTATCCTAAAACACGACGTAAACATAAACTGCCCCGTTCATTGAGCCCCGCAGTTTACGGGTATGAGCGGTCTGACATAGACTCTAAAGTCATGGCCATATATTTTGGTATTAACTTCTGCTCCGATGTTCCTCTAACAGTATATTATTAAAGTGGTGGATTAGATAGTACGTCACATGGAACATATAGCCTCCCTATTACAAGAACCAATCAATTTTATACTGATAAAAAACCAATCAGTTGATACTGTCAGGAAATGTTCTCTAGACAAAAAAAAAAAATTCGGGCAGACGGCAGCGTCAGGTGGTTCCCTTAAACCAGCACTTTAGAGGACGAGACTGTCTGCGTCATCAGCGTTCTGACATGATTCCATACCCAGTCTTCCCCAGTTATGTACCTGCACCACACAGGAACTCATAACTGCTTGTATATAATTTTGGAGTTGATCACCAAAAGCATGGTTTACTTGAACCACTTGACGCGGCTGACAGACCGAGAATATTTTATTGAATTTATTGGTAGCAAATGTTTCAAGAAATATGAAATATTACCGGTTCATAAGATATACACTGTATCATACTTCTAAGTATGTCCTAATATAGGGTACGTAGAGTAAACTTTGTGCTTTGTAGGATTCATTATCTGTTGTTGAGGGTTTGAAATAAGCTTTGCAAGCAAATGAATATATTCACGAAGTACAGAAATAACCTCATACAAATATAAGGCAGTTTTTTGACTAGACAGGATCTCGGGGTATACGGTGATGAATTTAAGTAACTCAGTTAACAATAACTTCGATAAAAATCTAATTAACCAAGTGCATAACTAATACCCGACCAAACTCATGGAGCAGAGCCATACTAACGAAGTAAAATTTTCTCAGCCAATCACGAAATTCCTGCAAATTATGTGACTCAGATTTTATTACTGCATCTACATGAGCCTGCCACTTCTTACACAGAGTCAGATAACTCCAATCCTCCCCCTATCGTCTTGATTCTTTAGGATCCACTTTAACATTATTCTCCCATTTGCAACTAGGTCCTCAAGCGTCCTTCTTTCAAGTTTATTAGCCAAAACTCTGTGTGTGTCCTTCCTGCCTCCCCCACACAAGTCACATCACCCAATCAGCTTATATTTCTTGATATAGCTACACGTGTAGTGTTTAGAGAATGGTGCAAGTAATGACATTCCTCTTTAAGCAGTTTTCTCCAGTCTCCTCTTAACAGAATCCTAGGCAATGAAGACATTTGCAAAACTAAAAGTTACCAAAATATCAAATAAATTTGGTTCTACTTTCCCTTCTACACGGTTAGCTTCAGTAACGCCAAATGAAGTTAGATGTATTTTGTTTTAAAATATTTATATAAATAAATGTGCTAGAATACTCTATAATTAAATGAATTCATACGCATGTTCGTAAAAAAATGTAAATGTATAATTATAACTTAATTAGTAAGGTCTTCAATACATTAAAATCTAATGTGGTCACGTGTGTGCAAGTTTTTTATATCATTCAATGTCCAGCAAAAATGTGAAGGCAAGACGCACCCCGAACAAGATACTTCAAGGAAATACTGTTAAGGGAGTTTGCCCGGAGGGTGGTATCAGGAAACACAAGGGGAGGAGGCATTAGCGGTAGCCATGGTGACCGATGTGAGGGATGATTCAGTGACCCCCACTCTGAGATCAAAGTGTGACGCACGCAAGGGTTTAGGTCAGGGGTAAGGGATTGATTGGTTCTGGAAGGATATAGCGATACGGAAAGCAAGAAGGGAGGGTGATGAGAAGAATGCAGTGATGGATAGCGGAGGGACAGAGCAAGTATTGCAAGGAAATGGATAAGAATGCGAGAAGAAGAAGAGGCGAGAATATCACATATGTAATAAAGTATGAGATTAAGTGAATATTATGTTTCAATCAAAATATCGTGCCAAAAATTTTCATTCTTGTCCATAGTATTTCTAAATATGAAAATTCATTAAACACAAATGTATACCAATAGCAATATTGGTATTAATATACTTATTTACTTATTCCTCCATGGAGCAGGGTCCTTCTTTAGAAGCTACCCGGATTTCAGTTAGTCAACAAATTCCCTGTATTTTATGGAACCCGAAGGTTCATTACTGCATTCACAAGTGCCCACCACTTGTCCCTATCCTCAGCCAGCTCGATCCATTCCATTCCCCCACACATCCCACTTCCTGAAGATCCATCTTAATATAATTTGGTTTTAAAACATTAATTTTAATATTAATATTACTGTCTTTTGGGACGTAACACCGAAAGCTGCCACCGGGTGGAAACCCAATTGCAGTAAATACCATATATCATACCGTATCATATCACACACACACACATATATATATATATCATATCATTGTAGAAGTATACCAAGATTTCGATGAAAAATTGATGTTTCAGTTGCAAGGAAGCAGTCTGAAGATGAAAGCAGCGGCTTTATTCGAAACGCAGTTGAATTTCTAAGAAACTACTCTGTGCGACATATAAGACGGCTGTAGTCTTCACTTGCCCCGTCGTGAGAACGTCAATTCTGACGTTTCTAAACTGGAATGCAAATCAATTTAAAAAAAAAAAAAGCTTGGTACATGAAGTATCCTGCCACCTGGACTGTAACATTCATGCCAGAGCATTTGTTCTCACCTAACAGTCAGTTGAAGATTCCGTAATCTTTTGGTCCTTTCTGCCAAGAGGATATTAATCAGAGGTTGGAGGCCGTAGAGTAATTTTCGATAGTGGAATTTTGCCCAATCAGCCAACTAAAGAAATAAATTCAAGGTGGATACAGCCAAGGCGTCATGCAGAAAAGGCTCGAACTGGTTCGGTGACAGAAAGTTCTTTCTTTCGGACCCAAATCAGCATGTCCCTCCATCACTTTCCCCTTCGGATGGGTGCACAACCATTTTCCGAAAAGTAATAGCTTTTTTTCGAATTTGAGACGTGTACAATAGTACCATGTGTGGGCTGGGTAGCTCAGTCGGTATAGCGACTGACTTCGGGATGGACGGTCCCGGATCGAATCCCAGTGGGGGGCGAGATTTTCCGTCCGTTCAGACCGGCCCTGGGGCCCAACAAGCCTCCTGTAAAATGGGTACCGGGTCTTTACCGGGGGTGAAGTGGAGCCGGGACGTGCTGCTGACCACTCAACCCTTTCTAGTGCCGCGGTCATGGAAGAGTAGAGTTATACCTCTACCACCCTCTGGGCCACAACGGGCCCGTAACGGGATCACTTTACCTTTTACAACTGTAACATAGACGTTATTTCATCGCGAATCGAAGACAGTACGAAGTCTTCAAAGATTATCCTTACAGTGACCACATGTCTGATTGAGTAACGCCTAAGGAAATTTATTGTGTCAGTTGCATTTTATGAACTACAAATTTTCTTTTGCTGCAGGAATAGCGTAATAAAAATAAAAAAAAATAAACTAGTTCTGTAATACTCCACACAGACACATGAAAGTTCTGTTTGTAGACAGAAAATTTAAGGGAGACAAAGATAACTTAGAAGAATTGCTTTCGTCTGTACAGAAACGCTAAACATGCCCATGCGCACACTGGAGGAAATTACTTTCATGTACCTAGAAAAGGGTGCAAGGATGTAAGATAAAAGAGCACAAAAACACGAAGAAAGAGGCGGATTGGAATAGAGATGGAAAAGAAATTGTATTAAAGAAGAGAATGAGAGGGGGAAGAAATAATGCCCTCTAGGAAGAATTATTGGTTCCCTGTCAGACCGTGTGGGGATCTCTTTAGATGACGCCCTTCCACAAATGTAGACAAAAACATTAGACCAAATGGCTATTCCCGAGAGGACAGTCATGGGAAGTCTGATGAACTCTCCCTCACTGGCGAGGGTAAGATCATGCTGATACTTGCCATGACGTCATTAGGTTGCTGGCAAAATGCAATGGTGGCACGCTAAAGTCTTCTGATTTGCCGAATAATATTATTCATTGTAATTAACAAGTTAGAATGGCTAAATGTCATAAATTAGACTGTTAGAAAAAACTATTTCCGGCATGTACACCCACGTCTGCGCTTTAAATGTAAGAGTAACTGTTTATTTGAAATCAGTTAAGAAAACAAACTAAGAAATTAAAACTAGTTTTCCTTTAACTTTTTAATAATATGTTATTTAGTGATGAAACTCCGTAAACATAAGAGACACGTGTAATATACAGACGCACGTTCTGAAACTTTCTTGAAATTCTCACGTCAAACACTAATAATAAATAAACCAGTTTAAGAGGGATTAAACACAAGTATTTTGAAGCACTTATTCCGAACCTTACAACGGACGTCGATGTCCGCAAGCAGCAGACAGCAATCAGATTTAATAGTTCATTGATTTTTTTTTGTAAATAGCCTCTACAGAAATAAGAAATTTAATGGAAACATATTAATTGTATTAGGAATATTATTTCTTAGCCCTATACAAATCATGTATTACTGAAAAATGGATAAATAAAATTATTAATTTCGGTTTTTCAAGAGTTATTATTGATATTAATTTAATTTAGGCGCTAAATGTGTTACAAATCTAACTTCTTTTTGCTCTTTATTTTGCACTGTAAATGTGCATTTATGTGCGTGTGTGTGTTTTGTGTCTTGGTGTGATTGTATTGCATCTATTATATTCCAGTTCTTAAGTGGTCAACGTCCTGTTACAAGGGCACTTTAATACTTGAGAATTTAATTGATATAAATTATTATTCTTTATGTGTCAATATATTCTTCACTGACATCACATCTATCGATTAGCAGGGACAAGCATTAACCCCACGTGTATAGCCTTACCATTACAAATTTTGGATGGAACAGAAAATGCTTCAATCCTTTTCTCTTACAATACATGACTGTCACATCTTCAGCACAATCACCACCGTTACTACAATCATAGAACTGTGATAATCATAAGCAAGTTCACTACACTAATATTAAAAGGGGAAAGGTGAAGCTTTCCCATTCCACGTCACGATAACATACAGTGGGGCTAGAAATTTAGCTCCACCTGTTCTTCGTCTGTGTAATAGATGGAGGAAAATGGTCTAATTCAAGCCCCGCCCTTTGTACTATTAGGAAATAAGACCGGCACACATTTAAAAGACTGGTTGAGTCACAGAGTTCCGGATTTTCTAGGCCTTAACCCAGTCTCTATACCGAACGCTATGAGAATGATCTATATTTACATTTTCAGCTGCCTTACTGCGCTTGTCTTTGGCAGACAACGGACCTTCATTTTGAAATCTGCAGCCAGTTCCTTATCTACTGGCACTTTTGTAGAATGTGCAGGTACTACAAATCTTGTAAGATTCATCATAAAACTATTGCTGACATCAGAGTGTGCTGTACGTAGGAGCAGGTATTTCGGGTACTCTCAGTGAAATAGCTGCACCACTGTGCATATTAAAACTGTCGCCCACAGTAAGGCCTCTTCAGACTTTTGTCTTTGCATTTTCCTAAAGTGTGTAGAAATTCCAACAGGGGAGATGTTATAGTCCACTTTCAAAATAAATTTTGGCAGTTTGTTTACTTTATACAGAAACTGTCCTACCACCTACTTTAACAAGCAATGTCGTTACTTTTTATTGTGAGAATGTGACAATGAGGAAAAGGCCGAAGAAAATTACATGCTGAGGAGCTTGATGAAGTGTATTTTCATCAAATTTTATCAGGGCAATACAAACTATAACAATGAGTTGAGCGGAGTATGTGGCATGCATAGGAGTCTAGAAATATATACAGAAATTCGGTTGGAGAATTTAAAGAAAGGAAGTGCTTGGAAGACCTATGCGTAAATACGAGAAACATTTAATTATGCAGCTTAAATAAATAGGATAAAGAAAAACGCGGATAGAATTCAATTGGCTGTGGATAGAGGTCAGTGTCTGTATTGCAAAAGTTAATGAGCAAATGGATACCAAAAAATGTGACAATTTTCTCGACTAATAGGGATATTAATTATATATAAGTTTCTGAACCGTTTGATACGACACACAGGTTGGACTTTTGCTGCCTGCGCCATAGAGACTTCTAAAATTACGTGTAATTAAATAAGAGAATCGAATTTTGAAAATGAAAATCTTTTGATGACCTTAATTATTCACATGTAAACACACACACTCAAGGAAGTAGTGAGGTTTCTATGATATCTCTACCTAGCTGAAGGAGGATCATTATGTAAGGGATACAAAGCACAGCACTTAAGCTTTTTAATTGACATTTACATCATATCTCCATCGTCCTTCTTTTGTAGGATAACTTTGTATTTTGTACATAAATTAAGTTTTAAAATAAAGATAACGCCATTAATATTTTGTTTTTATTTAATGTAGTCCCAGCAAGCCGCAAAAAATTAAAGAATATTCCCAGACCGCCGCCAGCACCGACAGACAGACAGACAACTTACTTCCACAGACGACCTCCTCTCCACGGACTTAGGAAACAACAAACGGTTAAGAGCCAGCGCGTATGAATTTTTAACAGCTCCAACACTACAGTTTTTATTCACATCTAAGGCTACAGAATTCAATTTGAATTTAATATAGGCCTAATTTAATCAAATTTATTACAAAACAACACATTACAATCTATTAGTTGCGCTCTTGGGCGTACGATCTTTTCGTTGGAATTACCATAGCTGCTGGCGGTCCTGACTTTAGATAAAAAAGGCAGCCCATCAGGAACAAAGCACGCTGCCATTGCCTATAGAATACGGATTGTTGGAAGCTGCGTAATTTGTATATCGCTCTATATTACAGTCGAACATAATTCATTAGGGCAGACTGCTGTGGTACTGAAGACGACGGCTTTCTCCATTCATGCGTAGCACTTAATCAATTTTCCTTGCAATATGCGTCTTACTGTAGGTCTCAATCACAAAACGCACCATATCATCACTTGTGTGGGCATAATAAAATCTGTTCTTCATCTCTTCTTTACTGTACAAAGACCAGTGAAACCTGTTCTCAGCCTGAACAGTATACCAACATATCCATTGATGTGGGTCCTGCTGTTTTGCAATACAGTATACAAATTTCACCAAGACCTTCATTTTGAAACTTGCAGCCAGTTCCATATCTACTGGCACTTTTGTAGAATGTGCAGGTAATACAAATCTTGTTTTCATCATAAAACTATTGCTGACATCAGAGTGTGCTGTACGTAGGAGCAGGTATTTCGGATACTCTCAGTGAAGTAGCTGCACCACTGTGCATATTAAAACTGTCGCCCACAGTAAGGCCTGTTCAGACTTTTGTCTTTGCATTTTCCTGAAGTGTGTAGAAATTCCAACAGGGGAGATGCATCATTTAAACATGTGCCACAGAACATCACATACACAGAAAACTGAATTGTGACTTCAGTACCACAGCCACATGTATAAGGGCGATGCTCTCATTCACATAAATCAAGAACTTATTACCACTACATTAATTACTATGCAATTGATACGTTCCTCACTATTAACACATTTGTATTCTTGCCCTTACCACACTGAAATTTGCATCATGAGTGGCCGAAACATGTCGGTGGTCACTATATTATAAAATTTCAGTCATAAAGCCAAATTTCATTTGTCGGTATTTTAATAAACATGATACTTCGTATTTATTAAATATTCTTTCATTTAATGGAGCCTTCTTAACTCTACGCCGTTTGGAAAGCAGTGACTGGCCACTGGCAGAAGGTCGGGTTCCTAACACAACAGGGGCAATCTTCTTCACAAGTGTCTTCAAATACGCACCGAATCCTTCTAGCTTCTCTCTAGTAGGCACCGAGCTACAGATTCTCTGCACTAAAGTAAATTCGTTGTGAAGCTCACCACACATATTTAGCTAATAATGAGTACTGGATTGTGTGGAGTTTTACCTCCTTACACACAATTCACCATCCTTATCTGCATACTTTATAATGTGGTGTGAACTATGAACCGAAAAAGACATGAAAGTAATTTGTCATGGTTTCTTTCACGAGAAATAATCTAGCACTTGTGCGAAGCAAACAGGCAAACTGTGCAGCACACAGATGGTTTACGGGGCAACAGAAGTGAGGGACCCGCCACACACAAAACTCAATTTCTAGCCATTTAACCGAGACATTTCTATTAATCCTTTCCTCACTTAGATTTTATTATGTATTACAGACCTCACGCAAGTAGAGTTTTTATATGTATTCAGTAAATAACCGGTTGGAAACATTCAACGTTAGGTCAATTCTGAAATCAACAAGAATATATGGGACAGGACTCATTTTGTTAAGAGAATTTTGTATCATTTCCTCTTTGCTCCTGCAATAAATTTTGCCTTTCTCTACGTCAATCTACAACAGTGTCATCGAAATTCCTGTCATAAATTTTTTGCTTATATAAAAAAGACAGTAAATTTTTTAGATCAAACTATGAGGTTGCAGCAACAACCCAGACTTGAACAGATAACAATACCTCAATTTATCAATCAACGAATGCACATATAATTTCACACAGAACACTTTTAAAACACTTTCAAGCACTTTAAAACACTCCGATATGTTTCGATCTTGTCAGATCATCATCAGGGAGCTTTGTTCCTTGCTAAAGTTACATTACGGTATTTTTAGATTACCTTTTTATCTATAAAGTTTTAAAGTGTTTTGAAGTGTTTTAAACGTGTTTTATGTGAAATTATATGTGCATTCGTTGGTTGATAAATTGAGTTGATTCTACGAAAATGCATGGTGCAACAATAAGATTTATAGATAACAATACAACGGGAATCAATGCACATAAATAAAAATGTAAGCATATTCTTTGCTTTATTTTTTTAATATTTACGACACAAATAAATGTCTCATTAAAAGTTACAGATCTTACTGACTTCCACATTCTATGTCACGCAAATTCACTGTACATTTAGAAGTTTAGCATTCACCTGGGATCGAACTTTGACTCCTCTAGAGTTTAGCGCTTTTTGCATGCTTCAAATGATGTTAAAATTCAATAATTTGTTGAAAGAATTTGGAAACAGACAGATGGAGGTTTTGTAGCAAGTAGCTGCTCTATTGGGTACACCTCACTATTAACCTTACATTATGCCGGGCAGGCCATAGCAATAAATAGAGGCAATGACAGCACAGCATGATGGAGTGAACAACCAGACAATAAATAACAACGGTGAAGAGAAACATTGGAAGACTACTGTATGGCAGTACCAAGCAAGAACGAAGTTATGAATTACCCTTGATGTTAAATCATTATTAGTTGGGTCAATTATAAAACGCAACGCTGTTTAACTTTGTGCTCTTATAATAATAAATTAATAGCTATCACTTCCTGTTGCATTATTTTAGAGAGAAGATAAAATTAATCATCGTCAATAAATCAGTATCCTGCCCGTTACGGGATAGATCAGTAAGAGACGTGCGTGTGAATTGAAAAGTAAATAATACAGAATATCTATAAAGATAGCGACTGTCTACGGACTGGACGGTCCGGGGATCGAATCCTGGTGGAGGCGATATTTTCCGCACCTGTTCAGACCGGCCCTGATGCCCACCCAACCTCCGGTACAATGGGTATCCGGTCTTTCCCGGCGGTAAAGAGCGGCCGGGGCGTGACGCTGACCCCTTACCCCCTTTTAGTGCCGTCATCAAGAAAGAGTAGAGATAAACCCCTACTCACCCTTTGGGCCGTACGGTCTGTACAGAACCTCATTGCCTGTACAAGGGTGCACTTTACCTTTTTATCTATAAAGAACTTTGCATAAACTTTGTACGTGTTGCATAAACTTTGTACGTAAACATGCAATGTTTGTACCGGTACTGTGCGTATGGAATTACCTTCTCTTTTCTTGGCAGATAGGCACGAACTGTTATTTATAATTTTACGCAGTCATTTTTAACCGATAAAATATTATTTAAGTGCAGTACAACAAATTCTAACGTATGTAGGGCACTTTTAGATCTAGAATGTTTGGTACAAACGGTCTCCCGGCTCTTAACACAGAAGAAACCTTGAATTCTATGTTAAGAAAGCCGGAGGTGAAACGAGGAACAGAAGGAAAAAATAAAGTGGAAGATAGAAAGAAAAATTAAATACAACCTTGAAATACACACACACATATATATATATAAATATATATAATATCCATATATATATATATGTTCCACTAATTGATTTAAAACACCAATTCCCCGGATTTTGTAGAAAATCTAAACGTCCCGGTACTTGTGGATATTACACGTACTGAATTTCGTAAGACGTATTAAGCTCAAGGAATTTGCACGAAGTAACATATGCTGTGACCAGAAGACTTGACTTAAAAAAAAAAAACAGAAACCAAATGGTGAAATCTTTCACGAAGCTATTCTTTCGCGTTTCACTTCAATTTTCCGTTATTCTTACTGACAAAACTCCTCATTCCAGTAAATGCTCTCTTCAAGAACAGCTTTAGAAAACTTAGGGCATCATAAAAGGGAAAAATCCAGCTATGCCTCCCTCTGTCTAAATTCTTCAAAACTTCCCCCTGGCATTATATGACGTAACAGCAGAACTATTGGAAACTTCAAAGGTCAGAGTTACACTTTTAAAACCGCCATCCGCTCCATAAAACTTTCACTTTTGGTCCTACTCCGCCCCGCGATCAACGGTACACAGCACGCAAAGCGACTACTGAAATAATGCAAAGTTTGTGGGAAGAAATGGGAATATTAAATAAATTCTCTTCCTCTAGCAAAAGCAGTACGAATAATAATAATAATAATAATAATAATAATAAAAGGAACCACAGAAACAGCCACGTTGGGCATGCGCAGATCACGTAGTCACCATTGACGTGAAGCATTTATCCCACTATGGCACCAAGACTATTATTCCGGCAAAGAAGAAATCGACGTCGCATGTCTGTTGCCGATAGGTGACAGATTGCTGCACGTCGAGGTGTGCTGCAAAACCCTTACCAGCGAAGTGCTTCTTAAGGGTGACCTAAAGCAATAGAAATCTGTGAGAGCCAGGTCAGGACTGTAAGGCTGGCGGTCCACAATCTCCAAACTGTTGCTCCCTAACCAGTCCCAAGTCCGGTTTTTAACACGGAGTCCAGGGCCTTGTACACCGCGAAATGGCGATGACGACATAAACGATAGTTTTATGGGGGAGGTGGGACTGAATAATGGCAGTTTCATAAAACTCGCGAAGGTAAGTTGCGTGCTATCACGTAATAATAGTAATAATAATTATAACGTAAAAACAAAGGCGATACCAGTAATAATAGGGGCGACTGGGACTGTCTCAAAGTCATTCAGAAAATTCGTGAGCAACACACCAGGAAAACAGGAACTCCAGAAAACAGCCATATTGGGCACTGCACACATACTTCGGAAAGTACTAATGTAAAAGTACAATACATGCAACAATGAAACTAACGATATAAGCACCATGAATAGTAACAACAGAATAGCTGGAACTCTGTATTCCCTAGGGACATAGTTTGTCTCAGGAATATAAATATAAATACCCTGCATAAAGGAGATGATGACGATGATGATGATAATAATAATAATAATAATAATAATAATAATAATAAGAAGAAGAAGAAGAAGAAGAAGAAGAAGAAATAAGAAATTAAACACTGTATTATTGTGGTGGCTCTACTGTAGCGACTACAATTAAGTAACTCAGTAAAATTCAGTTCAATTAAGGCAATTTATTTCACGTTTATTTACGCTCTGATCCAAAATACTAATAGCCAACTACAAAGTCATCACTAGCACACAGATGAGATATATACATACCTACATACACACATATATATGAGTACACTTGTACACACATCTATATATATATATATATATCCATCCATACTTGTCAAAGGTACATACAAGTACGTACGTACAGAGATATATACACACACATTACATGCAAATACGAGGGTGATTCAAAAAGTAAAGGCAAAATACATTTAACGGCTGTAATACAAGTAACTGTGAGCAATTTTACATATTATTTTTCTACATAGTCCCCTTGCAACACAATGCATTTGTT
>Ga0123357_10004003_pt1 | contig 17130 bp, 7 predicted proteins | sample TergutEmb28metaG_FD_89873 | JGI IMG/M metagenome (GOLD analysis project Ga0123357, IMG submission 89873) | Embiratermes neotenicus P4 segment gut microbial communities from Petit-Saut dam, French Guiana - Emb289 P4 | ecosystem: Host-associated > Arthropoda: Insects > Digestive system > Gut ... | reverse complement strand
TGCTAGTTTTAAATAGTTACTAAGGCTACTAATAGTAACATATCCTTAGCATAAGAATAGAAACCCACTTTGACACGCGTACATAGAAAATTAATGATAATCCACTTGTAATACCCCAGGTCATGGTACCCCCTATTGAAACAACGAGATCTCGCCCCCTCCCCTCTCCCAAGCCAACCCCACAGTACCCAAAAAACACTCCACACATCTTGTATAGCGGCCCCTGAAAAGTTAGATCACAACCTAAAGATGGCCCACATATAGGGCCGAAACATGTAGTTGTATCCCTACTGTACTGCTGAGTGATATATAGTTATGTTCGACTGAAGATATAATACACTAAATTCTTTTTATAGGAATACTTATACTTGTTTTAAAACAAAATTTTAACGAAAAATTCCTGGACTAATTTACTGTTACTACTTTCGCAAATGTAACTTCCGTTCATTTGCTTCTCACTTGCAGCGCTTTACCGTGAGAGTGCAAACTAACTTGAAGTGACAATATTTAATAAAGACCCTCAGTGACGACTTTCATTTTAAACTATTTACTATCGCACTAGATTGCACAATACAAGGCGCACTTCACGTATCGTAATGCAGTTTTAAAGGCCGCTGCTCGCAAGCATATTTACAGTCTCCCAAATTTTCATGACAGGAGCAGTAACGTAAAACTGATCATTATTTTGTGAACCTAACAAGTACACGGCACTATATCTTAACTGAATGATATTTATGTTGTGTGGGAACAGCAGTGTTCCAAATTCTGTGTAGAAATTCTCGTCTCTACTGTGAAAACTGTGTCCCAGATGAACAAATAAAACAAACTGCAGTTCTGGTGGACGCGAAAACTTTCTCTATATTGAGGGTTGTTTGAACGTGCATCTTCCTCTTGAAATGAAGTGGAATGCCAACTTGATGAAACTGGGTAATTTTATTGGTGTATTCTTAGCTCGACATGTTTCGGGTATATACGCCCATCATCAGGAACATTAGATGTTGAGTTGCAGCATATCATTTTCTGCACCGAGTTTTTGGAAGGGTGGTGGTGTTGATAGCAGCTGCGTGGGTCGTGTGTACGGTGCGGATGGTACACGGCACCATCCGCACCGTACACACGACCCATGCAGCGGCTCTCAAGACCACCGCCCTTCCAAAAACTCGGTGCAGAAAACCATATGCTGCAACTCAACATCCAATGTTCCTGATGATGGGGGTATGTACCCGAAACATGTCGAGCTAAGAATACACCAATAAAATTACCCAGTTGCATCAAGTTGGCATTTCACTTTACTTTCACTATATGTTTAGGACACACACATGACATTAGTTAGTAAACCAAATGTTTGGAGTTTGTCTACAGGACAGTAGACGCAACGAATTTTCACGTTAACTTTTTTCCAGCCTAATCGGTTTTAAATCTTTGCCTGAACGATCTAAATACATCAACGTTCACGCAAAAAGCATGTAATTCAATGATTACATAACTTACATTTTGCTGCAAACATGTGGTTTGAAATGTTCCTATTCCCAGTTGCAAAAAGACAGGAAATGTACTAAAACTTAATATGGAGGTGCTTTCCGGCAACCATTGCTACAGTGGAAAAAGCAATAAGTTTTACACCCTGTGCGTGTGTGTGGCCTCAGGCATCCAGCATGCAATGCGCGTACGTAATATTGCCATCTGTGACCTTACAGGCTGTGTAATATTTTCCCACTTTACATGGTGAGGTAAATTCAGTCAAAAACACAACTATAAAATATGGCTTAATTATGGTGTTTATTAACAATTGAAAAAACTACATGTTCCGGCCTATAGCGGCCATCTTCAGGTTTTGACAGCTTTCTTGTTAAAAGAGTTTTATATAATTTATTTATTGTATAAAACTGTTTTAGCGAGAACGTTTCCAAACCTATAGATGGCCGCTATAGGCCGAAACATGTAGTTTTTTATTGCTAATAAACACCATCATTTAGCCATATATTTATAGTTGTGTTTTTGACTGAATTTACCTCACCATATAGTTTAAACACAACGGGGATGGCACACCTCAGAATTCCCACTTTATCTTATAAACGGCACGATTTTCGAAAAAATGTCACCGAAAACAAAATGTGTTTTGATTTTCTCTAGACCTTTCGACTGGAAAAAGGCTCATTTTAAGGATAATTCGACGAAATAAGTAAAAGGTTATATTGGTCTTGATGTAAAATACCCGTTATTCGTGTCCGAACTTAATGACACTTGAATTTTCTCGATAAATCTTCGAAAAAATACTCCAGTATCAAATTTAATGAAAATCCTCCAGTGGGAGGCGAATTTTTTCATGCGGACAGACATGCCGAAGTTAATAGTCGCATTCGCAGTTTTACAAGAGCAACTAAAAAGTCCTTGTCACTACTTCAACTGACATTGCGACAATAATTATACATGCTTCTTAGATCTACGTCACACAACTCCCCATTCGGTACTTAACATTCCTCTCAACGACATTTCCTTCAGTCTTACCTCCCTCTTCTCAACACGATCAAAAGCCAACCTAATGTTTTACAGCTTCACTCCTGTTTTGAGTCATAACATGTACTGGCACACCATAAGGCTATAACACAATGTAGCACCGCACTACACGGTTGTGCAACGAAAGGCGTCTTTACACCACTTAACACAACATTGAACCACGAACCAAGATGGATAAAGTATAAGCGTTCACGGCCTTGGAAACCTCGAGTCGTATAAACAAATTCAAACAATTACCAAAGTTTCAGAATGTACTATAATTCGATTTTTTTTAATACTTTCATGGGCTTCTTAAATCCCCAGCCACACATTTGGAATCCGAGGCCTCTCTTGTTTGTTGCTGTGAGTTGTGGTTTTGAAATGAAACAATAACCCATCCCTCTGCATAAAGTGTCCATCCTATCAGATCGAGTTCCTGGAGCAAGACAAATAGAAAGAACGAGGCGGTATATGTCCCCGGGGCGTCGTGCCGCTAACTGCCCGGGGACGGACGGCTCCAAGTCTGATTCACAAGATAAATAGCTCCCCTCGCGTCACGAGTACTTACGTCACTGCAAGCAGCGGTGTGAAGCAAAGAGGCTGTTTGGTGATTATGGGCTATAATGCATTCATAATGGGAATAAGAGTTAACCAGACTATTTGAGTTAAAACATACGAACATTACTTTAACACTTGCTAAACAATACAGATTATGATGAAAATACTATGAACTTGATGAAAATCTTAAGAACTTTATATAACATACGAGCATAAACTTACAGTGTAAGATCATACTTTCAATACAGTTTAATTGTGATAGGGGTTTTTAATTCTGTATTTTATTTACACAAGTTCCAGAACTCCAAAAGACGTAACTATTTTCATTCATGTAATTGTTAATAAAAGGTCAGGGAAACTTCTTGAACAGAGAAGTGTAATCGTATTTAATAATTGTCCAACAAGATGCGACTTATTAAGTTTATTACATTTCTGTAGGCAGCTCTACATGTTTGGGTGTTTGATCTCAATAGTGTTAATCCCGAAGTATTTTCTAATAACTAAATCAGGTATACACACAATAGCATTAAGTGATTTTGTTTATTGTATTTTCCGATACAACTCCAACGTAATCTAAATTATGTACATATATTTTTTGTACATATTTTAAAAATACTGCTTTAAACCATCAACCACTATTTTATATATCATATTCGTCAAGGCTAGTAACATTCAATTTGACCAACCTAGAATTTTAAATAATATATTAGTATTAATAGCAACGTATTTTACTCATTGCAGTTAATCAATACCAGAAGCTGCAATTACAGCTGTACGAGCTCCTGATGATGGGTGTCAACACCCGAAACACGTAGAGCTGTCTGCAGAAATGTAATAAACTGAATAAGTCCCATCTTGTTGGACAGTTATTAAATAAGATTCACGATGGACGGACCCATGTACATAATACTTAAAAAAAGAAAGTACAATTGTATTTGAACATTGTCTCGTTTCACGGCTCAAATGTCTTCTGCGTGTAACAATAAACAAGCATAATTATTCAGACATGTAACAATAATGGAGTTCAGCTGGCTAGCATTTCCATTGTCAGATAAAACCGCAATATTTTTCCAGTTTGTGTACTACATGTAACAGATCTGCTCATCTTCTTTCGCGCAGATGGCTTGTACTGTACCTACCGAATGATAAGCTTCAGCTGTTTAATCCATAACTAATATTCCTCCTTTTATGTTGAGTCGAAGACAAGGCCGTCTCCAAAGAACTGTGTGTTTTGAAAGTTAGATTTCAGTGAGCATTCCCATACCTCTTCTTTCCGCCGGATATGTCCAATAAAAATTTTCTCAATGGGATTTTTTTTTAATTTGTGGAAATATCCGAGGTTTCAGAATGTTATTTCGTAAAGACTTTGCATAGTTTAATGGTGCTGGAAACGCAATGAATCTAATGTTTTTTATACACAATTTTACAATTTGTTAGCATTATCCCCGTCAAAAAAGAAAATACTATTTCCGCAATTGAACTTGGAATGTATAGGAAAACTGCGACGCAGAAATTTTGAACACTTTGAACTGAGTGAAATACATGTTTACAGGACGTTTGCCTCTGAATTACCTATCCATGAAATGTAAAGAGCTATGTGCAGGGAAATGCTGTGAAAATTTTATTTAGTATAATTTTGAGTGTTTATATGTCCATTTTCTAAAATCCTTTTCGTAAATATATTCTCCTTTTCATGGTTGATCAGTAGAAAATGTACTCTTTTCTTGAGATGGTTAAATGGTAGCCCTATTTTTAACCTCTTACAGCCTAGTGGGTTCTTTAAGTACCACCAGGTTTAATATTAAAAAATTCTACATGGTGCTCGCTTTGAATGTTTTATACGGATCTCAGAACAGACAGCGGCTTTTGCTGTATACATCGTTAACTGATTGGTTTTTGTAACCGTGGTGGAAAGTGTTTACAGCGCGGTACGGACTGATTCCTTACATATAGAGCAGATTACGTTTAGTTTTTAAAGGGTTAATCTAGAAGTAGACAAATCTGAATTCCAGCGGAAATCCTCTATCTTAAACATAATCTTTAAAATCAAAGTACATAATTTATTTGTACACATTACTTAACATTTAGATTTAGAAGTAATTTGGCACTGCCAAGGATTCACTGGAAAATTTTGTAATATCACAGTCTAGTCGGACAGCAGGAAGTAACTGGGACAAATACTTTATTACTACCAGGCCGTGTATTAGGAAACCCTGCATGGATTATGGGTTAGTTAACAGCATGGAAGGAACATAAGGTACTTCGGGAGGCTGAGGTTCGTGATGAATTAAAAACACTTCTAAATACTTAACTAGCTTATATTGTGAACAGTTTATACATCTTAGAGTGAGACATCACACCTGAACAAAGCAGTTGAAGTTTTCAGGCATGACAAGGGAAAGAGAACAATCTATACAATAAACTTGCATGAGATAAAACGAATGACAGTCATCGTTACGTCGCAGTTTGTTTACTATGGAATTAACCACCCACCGTCTAAACTTGGTCTGACAGCTATTGCAAAACACTAAAATTGTCAACAGCTTGTAGCTCCAGGCTCCATGTTGCAAAAGAGTATTAATGGAGAAATAAATAATTTCTTATGAAGAAAAACCGAACCATGTAATTAAGTTTATTATAATTAACAATAGAAATTTCCGTCAACACAACTATAATTATTGTAGGGAATTTTCTGTTATTTATAACAAACTGAAAGATTTTCACACAACGGGATGAATTCTATTAGCGAATCCTGTAAGTATTCAGTTGGAATCAATGAAATTATTCTGAATTTTTATAGTAAATGGAAAGAAGTTAGAAAAGGTACGCAAAGTTGCGAAATTCTGGTGTTAATCCCTATTGTTCACTTTTCATACATGTCGAAAGCCAGGGATTAGGGCAAAACTGTATCGCGCATAAAATGGTTTCTTCTTTGAGTCCAATACGTCTGAACCTAATGTTTGTATGTATCAAAAATACTTATGTGTGTTGTTACGTAAAGTGCCCATTTTGTTGTCCAATGTTAAACAAAATCTCAGCGTGTAAAGAAATTTTAAATAAATTTACCATGCTGCCTGTAGGTATGGAACAACATTCGCAACCGTCAATGGATTATTGTGAACTGCTGTATTGGTGCTTTTATGGAAATTTGTCCCACCACTTCCGGTATCATTCAGATTGGACAAATTTGGTGACCAACCAAAGACATACGTGCGTTTCTGTCACATTTCCAGAGCTGATATTTGATTACGAGGAATAAATTATTCGGTCTAAATTTGGTACAGAAGAATGAATCACGCTTATATCCCGTATGTGCTTGTCCACCTTTCCCTTCCTAGATAACTACACAGAATGGACACCAGGCGTGGCTTTCGGAACTTGTATACCTCACAATTAATAACGCTCTTTAGAACACGCAAGGACATTGCAAAAAAATCAATGTTCACTCAAAAAGCATGTAATTAAATGATTGACATAACTTACTCTTTTTTCACTTACATTTTAATTCAAACACGTAGTTTGAAATTTTCCTATTACCAGTTTCAACAAAGGGACAATGTACTAAACGTAACATTGAGGCTCGTTCCTGCAACCATTGCTGCAGCGGACAAACAATAAGTATTATATATTCTGAGTGTGTGTTTCTAGCCGTGTGTATCCGGCTTGCAATAAGCATGGGCCATTCCATCATATGTAGCCTGTCCGGCTCTAAAATATTTTTTTTCTACATTATCTCATAAACGGCTCAATGTTCGAAAAAGTGATTAAAAATAAAAATTTGTTATGATTTTTTCTACAATTTTGTCTGAAACATTTCTCATTCTACGAAGTACTGTGCGAGATGTGATCATAAATGTATATTCACTTTCAAGTAAAATAACCGTAATTCCTGTCAGATTGTAATGAAACCCGAATTTTCTTGAAAGGTTTTGTAAAAATACTCTCATCGAATTTCATGAAAATCCTGCCAGTTGAAGCCAAGTTGTTCCACGAGGGCAGACATAAGAAAGCTAATAGTCGCTTTTCGCAAAACTATTATCGCGAGACCTGAGAGATGTTCGATCAGCAACTTCCATAATTCTGTACTTCGCAAGCACACGTGATCAGGAACGGATAGAAAGAGCATCTTCCATTGTCTTGTTTGCTCATTAAATACAAGAAGTTGAAAATAGGCTATCTTCGACCAAATCACGTGCGTATTCCAAGAACTCGTTCTTGAGAAAGGCACTAAGCAGCTGCCCGGTTCCTTAAAATGGGTCTTCAAGTTTGCTCTCATGTTTTCAAACCTCGCCATACTTGGATTAGAAATTATGCCAATGAATTGCCAACTTTCCGGCGATACCGGGTTTGCAGGCGCCCTGGGATCCCGCATTCCCCATATTTATGAATTACTTAGAACATACACTTAGCACAAATAATAATAGTTCAGAATGCTGTCCTATTTCGAAGTCGGGTGTGGTCAGCCTATATCATCCATAACACAAAAGAAAACCTTGTTTATCAACAGTACTGGACCCACAAATACGTGCTGAGTAAAGTGTGACTGCTTCATAGTTCCTAACAATCTAAGACGCCATTTTGGCATAACAGTTCCTTGGTGCTTGCGGCCCGCAATGAAGACAGTTATGACTATAGGAAGCAACCTTGAAAAATAGAATAACGTTGTTTTCGATTAACCTGTTATGCAGTATCTACAGCAATAAAGAAACGTTACTGAACAGAGAAAAACAAAGATTGTTTAATTAAATATCTTATCCTGTTCTCCCTTACTCAAACCTAATTTCTCAACTTTACCTAACAGATAACTGGTCGAAAAAAATTATTTAACCTTGTAATAGGTTCATTCATAGCAATTGAAACCCATGAATGTACCACAATCTTTCCGTCAATTGAACGCAAAGGTAATAGAGGAAAATATACAATCAATAATGTTAGTTTGAAAAATTATGTTACATGTCTCCTCAAATTGATGTCAGAAAATGCTATGATCAAGTACATGAGTGTGTGAATAACTGTTCTGTTTGTGTCAGATAACTTAACAGGAAATATATCATTACGTGTTATGTCTCCAACTTTTTAGGCAATTACATTTGGGATTTTCAACTTCCGGCATCTTGCATTGCTAGCTGCAAGTTAGTAGGTATGTAGGCTCGACTGATGACAAGAATTCCACTTGAAACTCCGTAGTATTTGCACATAATTATAGAACAATAGGTGAGCATAGAAATAGAATCAGTAACATCGAAGATTTTCGGTAACAGAACGGATGTTTGCATGAAAATTTCACCGGTTTATTTGGGGAACCCTATGGTAGTTCAAAGAACAAAATTTTCAAATTTTTTCAAAGCTCTGAAGTTCAATAAATACCAAAAAATGAAAATAACCGGTAGAAAAAATTTTACCATAAAGAGTCCACTTTTACTTAGTATAAGAAAGAAATTTTTTTATTTCTTTGTGAAGAAAAATTAACGTAGAGGTATAAGCCCAAAATAAGAACAAAAGTAAAAAAAAAAATTGTAGCCACTTTTCTCATTAATATTTCAAGTACCAAACCCAAAGGAATGGAAGAGATGAGACATCATTAGTTGCTGCTCACGTAAGCCTGAACGGGCAGGTGCTATAAACAGTGTTTGAAACATCGCGATGGGCCATCAGTTGTGACGGTTCAGCTTTGGCAAACATATAAGGTAGGACACTAAGACGTAGCGCAGTAACCTGAATACAATATTATACAGGATTAACATTCTCATATTTGTTATTATTAATTTATTTCTAGCAACATGTTTCGACAAACGTTGGTCACTTTCATACCACTACAAAATAAATATATAGTACACAATTGCAAAATTCAGCGATAATATGTTGCATTAAATAAGTTAACAATTACAAAAATTAGTTGTTTTGACGGTATTGAATCCTCTACTTTTCTATATAACATAAAGAGATATTAGGAGAAAAATGTGAATAAAATACCCATATTTGACTTCAAAATTCATTTGGCAGAAAATAAAAAATAAAACACTCGACACGGGTGCAACTCAAATTCTTCGCTCCTACCCAGAAGCGTTCCAGAAATATGGGATTTTTTTCTTTGCGTTTAGCGTAATAAACTTACATTTAGAATTTCTGTTAAGAGTACTTTCACTGTTAATGCAAAATGTTCAACCGTCATTCCTAACTTTGTGCAGCTCTTGTTTAATCATGAGAGAAATCTGTTATTCCCAAAAATACGTATTAAATATTGCGTAATATTTGGAAAGCAAACTTTTTGCGACGGAAAGAACTAGGCATTAAAGACATAAAAATATCAAATCTCAATAGTTTTGCTAAAAGTTTGATAGACAATTTTACGACTTATAGAACGAAAGGTTTATATTCGTAGACTGAAGTACTTGGGCCCAATTAATATATTTTTTAAAGCTTTGCTGGCCAATGTGTAGTTTAAACGGGCCACATTCGACGCGAGGAGCCTTCGGCTTAACAGTTTGCTATTGATAATATTACACCTGTCTAGGATCGCCCTTGCTCAATTTCAAAACGACTCGCTTTGCAGGCTTTCCTTTTCTTCGTCTACACTGTACAAACGGTACGCCTTACAGCATTTGCAGCTCCAAACAAAAGGGTACGTTCATGAATCCCAACCGAGACTGGAAATCAAGAAAGACGCACTGGCCATGAGTGGTTTGAAACTTGGACATGGGTATTTCGATTCACAAAATAAAATTTTAAGAGGTTACGTTTCATTGACCAAGGTCCGACAACGAAAGAATCTACCTGTTGCACACAGCAGAATATATATTTTTCATATCGTATTATCTCACATGCAGTAAAAAACAAATCGTCTTGCAGATATTCTTCACATATTCCGGCTTACGTATACTTCTCAAAGCATCCTTGAAAATTGGGTATCAAATCCTTCAATTTAATTAGGAATCGCTTCTACTGCCATAGTATTAACTGCAAACGGAAAATTTATTTTGGTGTGGGGTTTCTGGCTTTATTTGCTTTTAATGAGTCCTAAAATGTAACGTTTTGATGAGTCCTAAAATATAATAATAAAACATGAGACCTGCTGTTAATAATAACCCCATTTTGTATAATCTCCTTATTCCAGAAACAGGAAACGATAGATGAAAATTTATTGTTTAGTAATTTGCAAATAGGAGCCGGGAGATGATCTTCGATATAATTATTAACCTACCGAGGAACAGTGTTCCCATTACCGGTAGAGGGAAAAAATCTTTCTTTTCTCTAAAACGTCCAGACTGTTTTCGGCTCCCATGTATCCTCCTCTTCAAAGATACCGGGGGCTATTTCCCCAGACTTACAACAGCCGGGGTTGAAGTTGAACATTCACCCCGTCTAAAGCCGATCTAATGTATGAGTGGGATTATATTCCATTTCTGCACGTGACTTAATGACGCGCACAGAAAGATATTCTTTGCTATCGCAGTAAGGCAGTGGCAATTCCACAGTGCTTTCATACATCTGAAAATTTCCATACAGTGCGACATAACTTACAAACTAATATAGCAAGGCACAGTGATATATAATGCTACGTAAAACTCTTTCTTTTCCTGCGGAGGAAATATATGCTACACACCAAGAGTGCCGGCAGGATCTCTTTAGCAAACTGGTGCACTTTTCTCATGTATAAAGTGATCATGTATTTTAATGATCGATGTTGAACGAATAGTAATATAATTGTCATTTTGTTAAAATCTTTCATCAGTCCTTAAACTGCAACTGTACGAAATGTGGTTTCATTTTTGTATGTTTCTTGTTGCTTGATTTGATAAATTATAAAATGTCAAAACCCCAAATTTGGTGCAAATGCACCTTCTTGGACCTCGGTGCTACGGACTGTATATACGGTTATGAGATTTGTCTCCCGCAGATTAAAAGTTGACTGTTTTCCACCAGGTTAATCACAGTAAGTAACTCATCACTTCCACTCTTCCGAGGTCTTCTATTATTTCTTCTCTTATCTGTCGTCAAGAACAAAGAACTGTTTACGTAAGAGGCTCTAGTATCCTACTGCTCTTGTGGAGGCTGAGCAATGTGCATTTGCGTTTTTCCTTTGCTAGATTCCTTTATTAGAGGCCAATCGAATTTTTCCACGACAAAAAATGAACCGTAGAAAAAAAATGTTATATTTATAATAAAGCAACATAAAACTTTAAACAAAAGCTCTTGAGCGCTCGTGTTCGAAATTCAGCAGAAGTGAGCTATTACGTACATGAAGCGATCTTCGTTAATATCTTTCTACAGCACTGCAATATCCTATCCTCGAAGCATACTCCATGATCACCTAATCACAAAGCCACACCTAGGCTCATTTTGTCATATATGCATGTCTACATCACTAAGGAGGTATCACATTACACTTTCACACTTTAATACAAAATGAAGCATCCATTTCTACATTATCCCCAGTTTCAGCCAACAGTTTTTGAAGAACACACCATGACCTCAGATTTCTGTTCATTAACGTCCGCCTGTTGAACTTTTTCACGCCATGTATCATGTATGCTGGGAACACCTTCGAACTGAACCAATGTCACCGTGTTCCTGACGTCACAGAAGTAGGTTTCCCACAGTCTGCTGTTGAGATGCAAACCATGGCTCCTCTGGTCACATAACGACACCGTGTGAGGCCGGCGGCGCTACCACCACTGGCGCCATTTGCGGTAACTGATGGTGTGCTGCGCTAACAGCCTCTATCTTCTCTTTGTGGAGAAGCTCTTCACGTTTCTTCATTTGCTTCCGTTCTTTCGCACGTCTGTTCTGGAACCATATCTTCACCTGCAACAGTAAACAAATGTCATCGCTTGAATTTTTCAAGTTAGACACAAATCAATTTGTCGTAATACTACAAGAAAACTACAATAACAATAATTTATTTAGATTATTTTGTTGTGTAGTTATGGAGCCTAACGACACACTTTATGCACCGTACCCATTACTGGCCACCGACCGCCTTTATAATGCTAAGACAACACGCAGGGTAAAATTGATAGGACACACATAATAGACAACTCAAATCATACAACAGCGTTTCTAAACATCCAATTATCACAACTGTAAAAACATTAATGCTTCTAAGGTCAGCATAACGTATTTCGGTCCTCAGACATAAGACTACGTATTACGGAAGATATCGCAGGCGCTAACTTTCTCACCGAAATTAACGCATTTGAATTAGGAAAATGTGTCGTGTGTAGATAAACACAGTAGAAGTCTAATTTTTACTCTAAATTTTAAGCTCATGAATTCGTCCATCTTAATTCAATGTTAATAAAAATCCAACTAGATGCAACAGTAAGCAGACATTTATTTACTGCACAGTCACTCTACATGTTTCGGGTGTTACAGCACCCATCATCAGGAAGACTAAAAACTGTAACTGCAGCCTCCGGTACAGGTCATAACATCGGTACAGTTACTTCCCTCCAACGATCCCGACCAGGCCACGTTGGAGGGAAGTAACTGTATCGATATTATGACCTGTACTGTAGGCTGCGGTTACAGCTTTTAGTGCTCGTGACGACGGGTACGGTGGACACCCGAAACATGTACAGTGATTTTGCAGTAAATAAATATCTGTTTACTGTTGCATCTAGTTGGATTTTTATTAATATTTATATTAAATATTATTAGACAGTAGACTAGTTTTAAAAAAATTCCTTAATCGAGCGTTACAATCGTACATTTAGGCCTATGTTAAAATGAGTTGTTCTCCCAAAGCGAAGAATTTTAATTTCATTTCCCACGTTTAAATCCAGCTGCATTCTCTCGCGTAAGCAATGCACATATTTAAATTTTTGCGGCCGACTATATATTATTTCAGCATATAAATATTCTTCGCTGCGCCACTAGACAGAAAGCTTAGTTTTGAAGTCTGTGTGAAGTCACAAAAAATGAAATACCGTTCCGGATTGTGACAAATAATAGTTGCAAATTGCTTAGCATATAAAGCAGACTAGTAGCTTGTTTCTTGAAAAACGGAAATACCATATTAGACTCACTGCCACATGAATACAGCCTCAGAAAATAAAAAAAAGTCGAAAGCAGAATTCAGAATAAAGGAGCTGCTCCTGTTGCGTTTAATGACGCTAATGATTGCTCATGTTTATTATGTAGCGTTGGCAGTTCTGTAGATGCAATAATACGCAGGGAGCTGAAGAATAAGAGACCAACTTGATATCACTAGTTATTAAGTTTTATTTCATTTCTTCTATGCTCAGAACGTTTCGGACAATAATACGTCCATCATCAGGAGCTTGCGACTTTTCTATTGTATCACAACATTGGTCGTGTGTTCTTGTTTCGGTGTGGCTTGGTTGGGGTGATATCGGTGTTGCAGACTTCAGGCTGTTACACGGATACCACCCCAACCAAGCCACACCGAAACTTCAACACACATCGAAACAAGAACACACGACCAATGTAGTGATACAATATAAAAGTCGCAAACTCCTGATGATGAATGTATTAATGTCCGAAACATGTTGAGCATAGAAGAAATGAAATAAAAATTAATAAAGTTATATCAAGTTGGTCTTTTATTCTTCAACTATCACAATGATGCACGGTCCAATATACATAAGAAGCAGGGAGCGTTTGTGTAATCATACTGACGAGTGGATGTCGAATGTCGAAAGCCTCGGACAGTGTACAAAGTTTATTTTTATAACCCAAATTAACAGCAAACCTTCAAACAGCCAAAATTCAAGAGTGAAGAGCCACTTAAGAACGTCAATAACATGAACCATATAAAAATTACTTGTAATATCAAAGGAAATAACGGGACGAGGAGCTGTAAGTCACCTGCTGTGCCGAAAATTTCTTTGCAGGTATATCGGACAAGAATATGGAAAAGAAAAAAATGGAAACCAAAGAAGGGAAAATTCACTTTCTCGGAAGGCATGAAAGGACAATTCGCAGGCAATGTTCAAGAAGTAAACAGCTTGTCAATCCCTAATCCAAAAAAAGTTTATTGTAACTGGCTGAATACATGGGTATTTATCCATAGATACAGTGTTAGAAACTAATCTGCTGGAAAATATATTTTTCCATCATTTATTGAGTAGAAATTATCAGTTATGATGTTGAAAAGTAAAATCCACTACTCCAGTTCTAACAGTTGCCTTTCCAAATGAAAGGTATTTCTCAGAAAGGGAGGGAATGTTCAAAGCGGAATGCATGCCACAAGTCCCTTAAAGATTTAACTGAAGAAGAAGAATAAAGCCACGGGAATTGTCTGGCTTTACCAGTTGTGTAAGTACCGGATATTCTGGCGCCGCGTCGGCAGGTAGCTGGAGCGCAAAATTCCGAAACTAAAGAGTGGTCTTACAAACAAGGGTAAAATGTCTTCCACAGACTATGTCGAAACGTCGGGCACTAGTTCTGCAATTAGACAGGGTCGAATCCCAGAAAAATGGGCACCTCAAGAAACTGGCCAGCCAAATGGAAACCAGAAAAAGCAAAGAAAAAGAGCAGCAGCAAATATGGAAAAAACGACGTAACAGGCAACTGTGCTGAGAAAGAAAACAAGGACCGAGGCAGACGAGAACAGTGAATTTTATTTGTGGAATAATTTGCTCTGAGGCCCGAATTGTGTCTCCAGTGTAAAGCGTGTCCAAACTTGTTTTGTGGAACTTGATGGACTAGCTGATCACTGATCATAAATGTGACTATTCTAAACCGTTCTTATCAATAGGCAGTCCGTTGCATAATTGTATTTTTGTAGTGTAAAGCTAGATACTGTTTAAATTTTATTAACTTCTATGTAACGGAAGCGAATAGTCACTCGCCGTTACCGGGTCAGCAAATACCACTTTGTTCAATACGTTTTAGGTGTATCGAACCCCGGCGGTGAAGCGATATTTCGCTGTACTAGAAAGAAGGTTTAATTAGCATCTTACCCCTATATAACTGAGACATTAACAATTATTTAGCTCTCACTCGAAGACTGAACTTTTACCGTTTGCTACGTATCTTCGACGCTACATAATGAAGGCAGTACATTGTTAAAGTGATTTTATTGTGTTGGCCATGCCGTTCTGTTTCCTGTTACTAAAAGGTAAGTTGTACTGACTGAAATTAATAAATTAGAAACTTTACATTTACGTTGTTCGAGTAGAGCGGAAACCTTGAAATTAATTTGGTAACTAAACTGGAAATTCTAAATTTATACGAATGGTTAATTTACTTTTACGGGCGAAGATATTTATTTTACTTTTTGAAATTGTTAAGATATTATCTGCGTCTGTAGTGATGTATTGGATAGAGTTGAATACAGATTTATTTTTGTAGTTGTGGTTGATGTATTTGTGGAACTGATAAAGTGATCGGCACTACAGTAGGTATGAGCATGAAAAGGATGAAAATAGAATAACGGCAAGGATCTACTTATAAAGGTACCAAAATATAAAGGCCTCTTACAAAACCAGGGAACAATTACATGATAATATTGTAATTAAACTTACAAAAAGATTTGGGAGAGTCTGGACTGCATTAATCTATAACAGTGGCGGGATGTTGACGGCTCTACAATGAAACTTTTGGCTTCCGTAAAATACTGGGAATTTCTTGACTACTTGATGAACAGCGGATAAAACCTAACTAAAGTGGAAACTCAATGCTCTGGGAATTCTTTTCCATTGCAGGCACCTTCCGATTCCTGCAGTTCCTGGAATTTTACAAACCATTCTCCTACTGTTTCTTCACAGATACCACAGACTTCACTAAACACAGTCTGATCGTTTTGTCCACTCAATATTTGGCCAAAACCCACTCTTCTCTCGCACTAACAAACTACTCCCACAAAGTCACATCGTTTTATTCATATCCAACTTTCCTCATTTTCTGTTTCATTGAACCATAACTACAATTCAGCTGCTCGTTTCTTATTTTCGAATTCGTTTTATGCATGTCGTACAATTCGGCTTTCCCCATCGTAAAACTTTGCACTATTTGTTTCACTGTCGACTTCTGTTTTCTAATTTGACGTTCAGGTGACCGTGCATAGTGATAGATTCTCATAATAAAACCAACTAGATGCACCAATTCCTCAAATTTATTTTTGGAATAAAACTCTACATGTTTCGGACAGTTCCCCTGTCCATCATCAGAAGTTCTTCAATGTAGGCACAGCATTGGTTTATGTCATACTGAAATTTCACAAATGGGTAAAATTTTACCCATTTGTGAAATTTCAGTAGGACATATACCAATGCTGTGCGTACTTTGAAGAACTTCTGATGATGGACAGGGGAACTGTCCGAAACATGTAGAGTTTTATTCCAAAAATAAATTTGAGAAATTAATGCATCTCGTTGGTTTTGTTATAAGAATTTTCCTTTTCTACTTGCTGCAGTCACTTTCAACCCCTTGGTAAGACCGAACGCTCTTCTCTACTGAGGTCTTGGCTGTAAAAATGAAAGATTACAAATCCTTGGATTTTTTTTTACCATATACAACCTGATTGTCGTATTCTATTGAGGATAAGCGTTCCGCCAGGAAATCTAATTCAGCTGTTTGATATGTAATTTGGAAATATTTAAATAATTTTGCTTTTTGGATATTCCCAGCGTGTGTTTTGGTATGTTACTACATCAACCAAACTTTCTGGATTGTGGCAATACACATTTCCGTTTAGTGAACTTTTCAGCCACCAAGCTCGGTACGTTTCACCCTAAAACCGCCTACTCTCGGCCTAAAAACTAATCCTAACAGTATCGCCGAGCGCTGATAAACAACAGACAATGGAATGGCACCATCATGTTGAAAGTGCAATTCTCCTGTTGAGACCGGTCCTTATGGGCTGGGTATGTGGCACGTATGGATGAGGAGAGTGGGGCGTATAGGGTCTTGGTGGGGAAACCGGAGGGAAAGAGACCAATGGGGAGACCTAAGCGTAGATGAGTGGATAATATTAGGATGGATCTACAGGAGGTGGGATATGGGTATATGGACTGGATTGGGCTGGCCCAGGATAGAGACAGGTGGCGGATGCTTGTGAGTGCGGTAATGAACCTTCGGGTTCCGTGAAATGCGGGGAATTTCTTGACT
>Ga0123357_10004002_pt1 | contig 17133 bp, 14 predicted proteins | sample TergutEmb28metaG_FD_89873 | JGI IMG/M metagenome (GOLD analysis project Ga0123357, IMG submission 89873) | Embiratermes neotenicus P4 segment gut microbial communities from Petit-Saut dam, French Guiana - Emb289 P4 | ecosystem: Host-associated > Arthropoda: Insects > Digestive system > Gut ... | reverse complement strand
TAGTTATAAAAAAAAAGAAAAAAAAAGAAATTCCCACACGACCCCCCCCCCCCCCCGCCCAGAATATGCCAAATTCAATTAACGTTTTCACAAAAGGCATATTAACCAAACCGAACACGATGTAGTGGTAAGGAAAATAATAAATTAATAAACGGTAAAGATAAAGGTAAAGGTAAAGCTCCTGTGCTTTATTAACCACCGTGTATGACGATGTATGTGGGAGTGAAAGTAAAGCTATACACGTTCTTACCCTACGGCACTAGAAGGAGGTAAAACTATAGCTTCAAGACACGGTCGCTGTATTCCCGGTGATAGAGGCCGAATTGGAAAAGAGACTGTGTGGACCACAAGGCCGGTCCGGTCGCCGTGGTGAAGGAAAAATGTCTGTCCCTGCCATGAATCGAACCCCAACTTCCTTTATGTGTTGCGCGTAACCTAGTCACTTACTGTGCCAAGCTACTTGCACCTACACGTAACATCTAACATATATTATTTGTAGTAATGGACGTCCGTAAAAGTACATGACAGGATTCATGAATTTTGCTCACGACTTCTCGTATTAAAAACACTGAACGCAAGAAAGCCGATGTAACTGTTGACCACAAAAGTCATGACCCCGTCAGAAACTTCAAGTGTTCGTAGTTAACTCATACAGCAAATAAATTATTTCATACGCTTTCCTTTCAAAAAAAGTATTTATCTGTATAAGCAAGCCTATCAAATCGGCAAATCTGCATCTGGAAAAATCGTTTGAATGCCAATAGACTGCTTGAAACTACTTTGTATTGAAAAAATATAGAAAAAGTATACAATTAGTGAATATCAACAATCCATAATTTACAAAATCCACAATTGGGCTAGGCCTGATCTTATTCTTCTGTCCAGAAATCCTATGTCCGAAGAGTATTGATGACATTGGCGCACCCAACGAGGAGGGAGTGGGGCTGCCGGGCTGTACCCCCACACCCCTCAAAACGAAATTAAAAAAAACACACAAATTTTGTAGACACGATGATATCAAACCTCTTACGTGATTTACACTTCAGCATAAAGTAGTCACTGAAGTCGGCTGATGACTCGTACATTGACATTTTGAAAAATATAATGAAAACATTTGAATGTGCATTTTTTCTTTTTCGTTTAGTTTTAGTTTTCTCTCTAACTTAACTAGATGTTGGCTCCGAGAATTTGAAATGTGATTAGATGAGCATATGGTTTGGTTCTTACGCAGTCGAAATTCCAGGTAGGTCCTTTATTTGGTGATTGTGCAGCGAGCTTAAGCGAATTTCCTAATTATATTTCCAATTCAAGAATAAGGCAAAATAAAAAGTAGATGGTTGTAACATGAAGGACTACGGCTTAGCTTATAGACAGACCCTACCTGGCACGCAGCCTTACTGCCGCCTAGTGTTCGAATGACAGAAGTATGTCATAAATTTGCAGTCTACGCCTATGATTAAACTAGCGGCAATTTTGTCCGTTTGAAAGCTTTCGGTTGTAAAACCTTTTTGAATAAGATAGTGTGTTCATTAACGAAGTTACGAAGAAATGATTTTATTTTCCATTGTCGGTGAGGATTTCAGGTGCAATTCCATATTTGAAAGTTTGTATATCTTGCGAGATTTTAAATTGTGGGTCTTCCTGAATGCAACAATGTTATATTGGACGAGGAACTAGAAAATGTGGTGTCAAAGTTACGGTAATGAAACAGCTTCAAGAATTCCACCAACATCTGCGACTGATGCCCTTGGTCAATGTGATAAATATTTTTATCCGAATATCTTCTTTCTGCTAAACATATTCGCATCTCTACCGATAACGACAAATACCAGCGACAGATCGTTTCCTACATTGCGGCGAATAAAAACATACCTGCGAAACGCAATTGGACGAGACTGGCTTAATGGACTGACCCTTCTCATTATTCACAGGAAAACTAAAGTCAGTCCAAAACATTTCTTAGGGGAACTTAAAAAACCGAGAATATTAGGCCTTGCAATGTTGTGTTATAGTTACATTTATGGTATGATTTTCGTGACATAGTTTTTTTAAAATCAAACATAAATTACATATAGCCTCAAGGTCCCCCCCCTCCCCCCCAACCAAAAAAAAATTCTGGGTGCGCCTGTGTTTGATGCAGCTTGATTTGCAAACTAGGATTCAGTGTTCACATGAGAGTATACAAAACATTACAATTCAGTGCAATTAAACATACACACGCGCGTAAATAAATAAGTTTTATGTCGATTTCTTTCTGTGTGTCTACAGCAAATGCCAAGTGTTTCGCTACCCATGCAACTACCGGTGCAACCGACAAAAACACTCGCGCACACACAGAATCTCACAGAAGCGACAGCTACTATCGGCAAGTTCCGGCTGTGGAATGCAGCGCAGTCCAATATGGCGGCTGACTCGGGAATGGATACGTGTCCATCCCCAGAAACACCAGATTCTAGGAAAAGACCCTTGGACAGTGAAGTTGAAAATGGAATGACAAAAAAATCACATTACGGAGGAGGTAAAGAAGTTTTACTTTAGCCGATTTAACTGTATTTACATGTATTTAAGCCAAACATAAGTGAACCCCGTAAGACATTTAGATTTTAGGTGGTACATACGAGAAATTATGCGCAAACTAGGTTGTTTTTTCACGGTTAACTTTTATTTTAACAACGAATTTCAGCGTAGGATGAAAATTAATATACTTTTTTAATAGTCTTATAATATGACATTTTCCTGGTATGTGTGTATTGGTCTTCGAATATAGTGGTTGCGGGGTGACTTGCATTTCATTGTAATAATATTACGATTTTTTTTAGCAGTATATGTTGATGTGCTATGTAGTGGTTCGTGAAAAACTGTTCATACTTATGTACTTATGAACATCCAGTGTCTGCGGTTATTTAAGCTTGTTAAAAATGCTGAAGAGTACAAGATCGTGACCTTGTACCGACGACATAAAGTTAAATACCACATCAATTTTTCAAATATTACAGAGTTACATTTTGCAGAATAATTTATAATTTTCCCGTTAATTATGGTAATTTTAGAGACATTAAATATTTTGTGGAAGAACTGGACAACATGTGTTGTGTGTGACATATCAGGAGCACCCGTGGGTTTGGAGTTGAATGTGTGACACCTGCTTGTATTTAATGACAGTTTTATGTCAACATCAGACCAAGAGTTTGCCGTTATATTAATTCCTGTGCAGTAAAACTACACTGAGGATGACATTTCAGATATATCTCTTATTCATTGTTAATACAAATGGGGAAATGTTGAAAGTCATTAGTTTCACAACTTATATACTTTATTAACTTCTGGTAAGGGACATTCAATAAATAACGTTAAATGGAGCAGACATGTAGGATGCATAAGGAAATATGAAATACAAACTTTAGGTTGGAAATTATGGAACAAAACCACATGGGTCATTGGAAGACACGATTGAGTGGGTGAAGCTTTGTCTGTTGTCTCTTTTGTAACTGTCATTAGACAGCCTTTTACCTTTGAGTTTGTCATGTACATGAATATTTTGGATCAATGCATTTGATTTCTTTCTGATGTACAATGAAAGGGGTTTTTCCTTTTTGTTGCACTGTGAATAACTTTCTGATTATACCTTTCTTGTTGCATATTAATTAATATAATTAGATCATAGAACTTGTTGTTACTGATGACTGTTTTAACGTGTTCTCAGCAGGAGATGGAATGTACCACTTCAAGATGCTGGTGCCAAGTGTTGCAGCGGGAGCTATCATAGGGAAAGGTGGTGATACAATAGCGCAGCTTCAGAAGGACACAGGGGCTCGTGTAAAAATGTCTAAAGCTAATGACTTTTATCCAGGTATTTTATATTTGGTGTAATGCACTACTGAATTTGGGCGGGTATGGGGTTTCTACAACAGAATTATTAAAGGTGTCATGCTGCATTTTGAAGTTTGATTTTACTTTGCTAGGTACATCTGAGAGAGTTTGTCTGATAACAGGAAGTGTGGATGCTATAATGGCAGTTCTGACATTCATCATGGAGAAAATCAGAGAGAAACCAGACATAAATGCAAAACAAGCAATAGACTTTGACAATAAAACTTCAGCTGATCGAGATAAACAAGTAGGTTTGAAACAATTTTGTATTCTTTGAATATGGATCATGATACACTGAAGTTTTGGTGACTGGCAGTAGTTATAAGTACCATCTTCAACATATGCATTTTTAAAATATCGTGATATCTGGGCTTTGATGCCAGGTAGATTGGCAGATAATTGCAAGTTTTCATGGTGCTCACTGTGAAGATTACTGTATTCTGTGATGTAATGCCACGTAATTTGGTAGACAACTTATTTACCTGCCCACATGGTGTCATTCCAGAAGACAAGAATCTTTGTTGTGACAGCTGTGCTAACCAGAAACCTGCATTTTTGTTCTTGTTATATGTCATCGGTTAGTGAAGTATAATGCACATATTATTTGCCGATTTTTTGTAAACCCCTTATTCCTTAGAAATTGAAATTTTTTTTTGTTCCCCTGGGAGTGAGAACAGCGTTGATCCTTGTATAATCCCAGCTGTTCATAACTACATGACTGTTGTAATTGTATACATTTAAATGGACAAAATTCTTACGCCAGAATTTTGTAGGCTTGTTATAATAAATCTGGCTTATTGTTTCAAAGCAGTACTGTGCTATTTTAGTGAATATAGTGCTATTTTAGTGAATATATATATCTTAGCATCATATTTATAGCAACACGTTAATCAGATACAGAAATGTGAAGAATAAGAGAGCTTATAAAAAAAGTGACCTCTTGTGCAGGTTAAAATTCTGGTCCCTAACAGCACAGCAGGGATGATTATTGGAAAGGGTGGCAACTTCATAAAGCAGATGAAAGAGGAGAGTGGCTCATACATTCAGATCTCACAAAAAGCCAAAGACCAGACTCTACAAGAGAGATGCATTACTGTTATTGGTAAGTCAGTTTTATGGATCTGACTTAGTGTAACTGATATTCATGAGTTTTATATCTGATCAAGCACACAGAGAAGCTAGATTACAAGACTGGAAATGGGACTGAAGAGTTAATTGAAAACAAGGCAGTATGTGAAAAATTTGCATGAGTTGTTTAAAACATTTTACAATTTTACAGAAGATAAATTATTTAGGCATGTTTATCATCCAGTCAAAGAGATGAAAGCAGTGCCTTACATACACTCTATTTGTGTGGAAAAACAGTTTCAGCACGATATATTTCTAATGCTAGCGCATGTAACTGAGTCACAATCGTTGATAGTTCATTGTTTTTCAATACAGTACGTTTGATGGTCCTAAAACAGTATAACAATCAGCAGCAAAGCTGTATGATGAAGTCTTGCTTTTCATATTTTCTAGCCCACTTGAATACATTGACCTGTCTACTGTAGATCCACATATTCATCTTAAAAGCAAGAACAAGAAAGTGGTATGTAGCACATGAAGTGAGCTGAACCAATTGTTGCAGTCTGTGTATATTTTTGTCTTTGGCACAACAGCCCCCAGTGGGCCAGGGCCTACTCATTCGCAAGGTTTCTAGATCACACAATGATGCACCACAATCGGTATGACTCCTCTGGACAAATGATTAGCTCGTCGCAGAGACCTCTACCTGACATCCCACAACAGGCAGACATCCATGTTCCCAGTAGGATTTGAACCCACAATTTCAGCAGGCGAGCATCCGAAGACCTGTGCCTTAGACTGTGCAGCCACTGGGACTGGCTCTGCATATATTAGCGAATATACAAAGCATAATGTACAAAAGCTTTTGAAGGGGAAGATGAAAATGAGAACAGCCTTTGATGGGGAAGCTGAAACTGAGAACCAAGTTTCACTGAAAACCTAAGTGCTACAGCCCCTCAAGTAAGACTTCAGCCAATACCCAGTTGTGACCAGGTATACACTGCCAAAAACAATAAACTGGCAATGTGGGATGGGTAATATTGCTATTTGTTGGGGAATGGAGGATGGTTCTGACTGCATCCAATTATTTCAAAGTATCCCATTGTACCTCGTGCTTCAGTTCCTGTGGTCAGAGCTATAGGATCTTTCAGTCACAATTTTGCCAGCCTACATATTACAACTTGTTTTGTTACGTGTGCATGTAGTACAGGTTGTGTGGTGGCAGCACCAAGGCACTGCCATTCCATTATGCATGATGACTTTGGCAGTTACCACGTTCCGTATTCATCTCAGACTGCAGCAATACCGCGTGGAAACCATCTTAGAATGAGTTGTATGTTTCAACATCTAACCAGTTTCAGAACAGAATTACAAACACTGGAAGGAGAAAGGTAGCAGCCACTTAACATGGATCTCTTTTTTAACACCTATGTAAAAAAAAGATTGATTTACATAAAGCATGAAAAAAAAACTTGTCTCAAGAATGGAAAAAAGTTTTCACTAAAAACCATGGTTATTAGCCAAGAAAACAACTAGTGGCCATACATACCTAGCATATCGTGATAGAATCTCTAACTGTAATTGTTTTATTGCAGTACTTTTATAACACACGGATGGGACAGCCCATTATACTTTCAATTTCAGAACTGCAAAAATTATTCAAGGAATCAGATGTATTAATCCATGCAAAAGTGTTAGCTGTGTCTCACCAAAATAATACATAAAATGCATAGCACAAGAAAAAGAATTGTACATACCAGAAATGCCATAATATGTTGAGTGTTCATTGTGAAGTTTGTAATGAGTTGTACATTGGGGGTAGACTTCGTGTGTTACAAAATGTTCCTGTGAACAGTTGAATTATGAATGTATAATCAGGTAAGTTCCCAGCACAGACCAAAATAAGAAATTGCACTCTTACACATGAGATAGACTTTACATATATACATTTATACCTTAAAAACACTTCAAGGGATAACAAACTAACAGATCTTGTAAATTGCAGCATCATTTTAGGATCATATATGGATGGTTTTTGCAGTGTTTTGTTTTAAACATTGATGATAATCTTGTATCTTATAATGAATGCTTTCGTTGCAGGCGAAATGGAATGCAACAAGACAGCTTGCCTCATGATCCTGTCGAAGGTAGTAGAAGACCCGCAGAGTGGGAGTTGTTTGAATGTTAGTTATGCTGATGTGTCTGGTCCAGTTGCTAATTACAATCCCACTGGATCTCCATATGCCAATCACACCAGTCAGCATTCTCCGGTACAAGCTGGAAACTTCAATTCAAACCCAAGTCTGAGCTCATCCATCACTGCAGGTAAGTTGGAACTTGAAGGAATATTCAGAAGTTATGAAGAGGATCAATCATTCATATCGTCCATCCCTCTTCATTCTGGAGCCTTGTGGTTGTCCTAAAGGCCAGGTTTCCTATAGCTCTTCCAGGACAGCACATAGGACTGCAATCTTCATGACTTTCTGTCATGTTTCTCTGTCAGCTTTAGCAAAGAGTGTGGTATTGTGAGTTAGCATTGGATTTTTATCATACCATGAGCATAAATCATTGTTGTTCACATTGTCATCCATGTGAGAATCAGTCCTTCACACTCCTGCATGTGAAATTACAGGCTGTGTAGTCTTGTACTTTGGTTTATGTCAAAAAGCCTCATATGTCATAAGCTGTGCATTGATGAATATTCTAGGGTTGAGAAAACTACTGTGACTGAATAGCCACTGAAGGAGAATTTCATTTCTCCTTAACGCTGCAGTTGAATTTCAGCAATAGCTTGCAACTCTGGCATCACACATCACATACATGCCCATAATAGAGGCAGGACAAACAGCCATAATCTGCTAGTTAAGTAATGGCACAGGTTTCACCTCTACACTGTGTCCCATCTTACACATTTTCACTTTGCCAGTTTTCTTTTTTAACTAATATCGTGTACCTGTTGCTTCCAGTTGGTGGGATGCTGCTGAATGGAGGTCCTGCCAGCCTGAATTTGAGCTTGAACCTGTGTAACCCATCAGCTGGGCCAGCAAGTGCCTCAGTCACTGCACAACTCTTGGACCACATAAAGGTTATGTTGAGGACCAGTGGGTATTCAGATCAGGCAACTAGTGACATCACATCTGCCATGGGTACTCTTGCACAATATGGGATTCTTGGAATGGGACTTGGACTGACTGGAACAGGAGTGTCATTAAGTACTTCCAACAACCACTCCCTTGTGACAGGTAGCAACTTTTTGGGTGTTAGTCCCATGGATTCTACACCTCCTCAAACAGCAAATGGGGTTGGAAATAATGGCGGTGTGTTTGGTCCAATTGGCACAGTGTCTTCAATTGGTTCTTCTACTTCAGCATCTCGTGGAGGTACAATGGACCGGTTTAGCGAGGGTGGTGTGTCCAGTGGTCCATTTGATCCCTTTAGACATCAGCCAAGTCCCACTAACCTTGGCTCACCCATTTCTCTGAACAATAACTCTTTTGGCTTAGGTACTGGTCAGTCCATCTGTAAAAGTCCCACTCCTTCAGACCTGAAAGGTGATCAAAAAAAATTAGATCTTGAAATTGCAGAAAATATTGTTGGTGCTATTCTTGGTCCTGGTGGTAGATCTCTTGTAGAAATTCAACATCTCAGTGGAGCTAATATTCAAATATCAAAGAAGGGCACATTTGCTCCAGGTACTCGCAACCGCATTGTTTCTATAGCAGGCTCTCCCAATGCAATTAGTACTGCACAGTATCTGATTGAGCAGAGGATCAGTGAGGAAGAAGCTAAACGAGCCCGACAAAATGCTCTGGGACTCCTGCAGTAAAATATTAATTAACACCACATGTGCATTTACTTAACACTTCACCTGTTAACACTTATTTTTAATAGGTCTTGTTCATCTCATCCCAATTTGTTGCCACCACTGACTTGGCATTAAAACTGAATCATCCTCTCCCGACACAATTCATGGAAGACAATATCACCCAGTGGTGGGATGAATTTCCATAACATTTTTCTTTGAGTCACTCATTTAAAAGTTGCCTTTGTGGGCCAATAATGCATTCTTAATATATCATTGTTTCCAGATTAGTTATATTTTCTGTTACACTGCAGCAAACATCATGACATACCTAAATGTTGTTACCAGAAAGACTTGACATCATGTATGTAAATATTTCTGACTCAGCAGAAATGAGATCATCACATTTCTATAGAACCTGCATTGATCGAATACTTGTATACTTCAATACATACATACATATGTACACGGTTATATTTTTGTGGAGTTTATTTGATAAATCATTGAGTGTATAACTTCTTTAATGATCTGTCTGAATGTTATTAACAGTGTTGAAAACTTACTTGAATTGGAGGTTCTGATATTTTCAGAACTGGGTTCTCTTACATGTACTTGGCTGTTATATTATATATATATATACATATATATAAAAAAAAGAACTGTATTTAATTGTTGGACTATATTTTTTAATTTTGATTAGTGATCTTTAAACATTTCATGCGTGGTTTATATTAAACTTATGGCGGTATAGGAATAAGCTTAAGTTTATCTTTAACAATAAATTTTCTTGGACATTTGCATTCTATAAATTAACAGTCCAAAGAAAGCTGCCTTTTACCCATAGTACATAAACTAATCTTTGTTCTGTGATAATAACAGCCTGTTAAGTGTTAGGTGTAAATTCATGTCCCTTGACCCCACTCTGTAATTTGTTGTTTGTTGCATGGTTTTTGTGCTACTAGTCTTTCATAACAATCTCTTGAGTGGTCATGTTTATACCTAGAGGGCTGGGTTTCTTGCTGTCCTATGTGCAGTCTACTAGATAAGTTACAGAGTTTCAGGTCCATAATTATGGTGATGGGAAGCAAGTATGTCTTGCTTCTGTGTCAGAAAAATGACGTCCATTTAGCATTTTTGAGAGTAAATTTTGTCATATTTGTGTATATAAATAACATTCATTCATTCATTGGTGAAATGTGATATTGTATAGAAACATTCTCATTATCAAGTTACCATGTACACATGTTTATTTTTTTGCTTTTGTAATCATATATTATTGTACTATATATATATATATATATATTAATTGTGGAATGACTGCAAATATGTTGAGGGTGAAGGGTACGGCCAAGGATTGCTATGTGCAGAGAGAGGTTATGCCTATAAAATGTTTTCAAGAGTTATAATACTTGGTTTTAAATTGTATTGTCAAAACGTTTTCTAAGAAGAAATGAAGTCTGGATGTCAGTACATGTTATTCTTTGTCATTGTGATGTGTCAGACTGCAACAACAAAGAAAAGTTAATACATAAATTTGATGTTTGTAATGAAACAATAGCATGTTCCTGTAAGTTTGTACAGTGCAGTTATTATGAAGAGAAATTCCTGTGTGCCTGTCCATGTAGGTACATCTCAATTTGACACACTGTGTTAAGTTCCACTGTCTGTGTTTTCATGTTGTCCAGAAGTGGCAATGTGATTGCGTAAATGTTGATATTCAAGCCAACTCAAATTGAGTTAAAAATTGTTTGTATCTAGAACATAGTACAGATGTTTGTTCATTATCAATTGCCATTAAACTCATTAAAGTTGTTTTCCTAAAATAATTGGAGTCATCAGTGCCATATATGTATAACAGGTGTCACTGAGGTTGTAGAGCCTAATCATTCATTAAACTGGGGAAGAAATCCCTGATGGCAGCCTTATTCAAATGTTCCAGTGTACGCATATGACTGAGATACAAGCATAAAGATATGTCACTCACACTGATGTAACTGTGGTACTAGCTGAGTTTACAGATATTACTTAAAAGTGGTGCTGTCACATTTGAGCAACACTGAAAAATTATTTTAATTTTCCTGCTTCAATTGTGGTTTACACAGTTATTATTTTAATGTTGTCTTATATACCTAGATATAGAGCCTATATTTTTTTATGTCTTTCTGCTCTTCCACTCAGCCAAAGTGTGAAATGAATACTGTACCTTCAAAATACAACAGGGCATTTAAAGTTACACTCCTGGTATGAAAATGAATTATAAACCAGAATACAAGGTATACAGTGGGTGAGCAAGTAAGACAAAAGCTACTGAACAATTTCAGTCAAAATGTAAATCATGATTCATTCTCAATAAATCCATGCCATAACGAAGTGCACATTTCATTAAGCACAATTTGCCAAGACACACACATTCTTAAAATTAAACCAAATCAGAGAGAGAGAAAAAAAAAAAATTCCTAGCAAAATAAACACTCTAAAAATATATGTCTATTACCTACTACACAATATTTAACATTTTACTGATCCTGATGTAGCTCAATCTAATTAATATCTAGGCTATGAAAATTCCTCGACTTGTGTACCTGTACACATTGTCTCATAGATGATATTTCACAAATGAAAACAGAGTAGCCTGAAATACAAATAGTTTGAGCATATTCAAAAGCAGTACCTCCTGTCAAGGAACACAGACTATTGTATAACTTATATCACTGATGCACAAAATTCATACACTAGACATCTGAAATGTATGAAACTGTCAACAGCAAAAAGAGACTTTCGCAAGAGACTTCATCCCAAGCACACTGTTACCACTAATAAAAAAATAAATGACAGTCTTCTGTTTGCTAAATGTCAGTGTCAGGTGCTAACTGCAATAATAAAAAGAATTACCACATAATTTTGCAAAGGAATATATATATATATACACACACACACACACAGCATGTGTGTTTAATGAATGTCTTCTTAGAATAAGATTATACAAACATTGCTCGCAGGAAAGCTTTTAACCTTCATTTCTGGAAGCAGTGACTTGGTACTGTCTATTCAATGTTCTGACTCGCTCATTGGCACATAAAAGCAATGTCTTTCAGAGTGAAATCTCTTCCAACTTGATCCCTGTAAGAGACATTCCTCTAGGAGAGGGCACTTCATTCATTCGTTAAATACCTGTCAGGGCTGCCACTAAATTCAGCATAAATCCTACAATACAAGCATTAGTAAATGCAATAACAAAACCATCACTTCCACTGCAATTCAAAACCTTTAACACAACGAATAATGAGCACTTCAATTTAATTCCTACACATGTATCTTCAAGACTCTGTTAGATGATTTAATCTGTACTGTCAATGTACCATACTTTAAATACATCTCACTTTGACTACGAAAAGTTACAAAGATAAATCTAAAAAAGACTGGCTCAAAAATAATATATAAAATGTAACGTCGTAAGTAATAAAGAAAAGCATTCCTTACATGACAAACAGTATAAATAATCTGACAGTCGTAGCACCTCTGGTGAAACATTTGTTCCTCAGGTAAAAAGTCTATGATATTTATATTTCTAGATAATTTATAAATGTATTTAGTATTTAATTGCTTGACTATTATATTTGTTGTAGATAGGAATTTCTCAGTTTATATCTGGCCAAACTTTCAGGGAACAAAAATGAGTCACCTCATTAGGCAAGATTGTTGTGTTTGTATGTCAAATGTTTACGGCTACATAAAACATTACATCATTTTTGATGGAGTTTATAATGTTTCTTGCTTTTGTAAGTGCTAATAAAATTTGGATTTTTTAAGGATTGTTGTTATGTTGTCCATAACAAGGTTTTTTTTTTAGATAGAGCGATCCAAGTGTCCATTCTGAAAGCTGTGTATTTGTCAAAACTTTAGTATCCTGAAATTTCACTACAAACAGCATATCAGGGTCCACTTAATTTTCATTTACTACCTTATTTACAAATTACTTAATTATGCTGTCACAGCTCAGATAAACTATCAGTACTGAGAGCTGTTACTTCATGCACAACATTTTTCTAATTTATTTGCGACTTATTTAATGATGCTGTCAGCAACACTGATAAATTGTCAGTAATAAAAGAGTTGTTACTTCACATAGTACATATCTTTGAATGCTGACACTTGGACCAATCTGATCTAGGAATCTGAAAATATTTCACACAACTGTGATGTAATGGGCTTTGCATGTCAAAATGAGTGTCTGATTGTGTTTTCTTAAAGAAACAGCATGGGAGGGCATGAACTGGATTTATCTGACTTGGGACTGGGGAAAATGGCCTTTTGTTAACAATGAACATTTGGATTCCATAACACCAGAGAACCTATTCCATGTAGATGGTCAAGAATGACTCTGCTGAATGGAGTTGGTTTCAATCAGAAATGAACAATGTACCTGTGTACCTTTATAATATGAGGAGCAAATGTTGTCAGTGGGAGTAATGCATCTCTGTTTTCAGTTCAAATTGTGATGTGAATTTTGTTGCTGAATCACCTTGCCACGTTCCATAAGCTAAAAAGTGCAGTTCAGGTCATGATCACCATTCAGATAAATACGAATGTATACAGGAAATATGCAGACCTACGCCTCTTTGTTTTGCTGCAATTGGAGCAACTGTCTAGAAAATTATTTTTTCTTTTGTATTGCTCCAAGCAGCAGAGCACTGTAGCATGCAGTACGCACAATTTCAGCTTGACCTGTATCCGCGTCGTCATGTCCTAAAACATGCCATGAGTGGCTGGACCTTAATAAAAGTTACTTGATCATTTCCACCGCTTTATAAACAAAACACGGGTTTTCAAAAGTTGGAAATTTCCTTGTTTATTTCTGAATCCAGCAATTGAACATGTTGGTGATTTATGAGTTTGGAGAATGGTCGAATGAAATCTGCCACTTCCTTTCTTCTGTACAGATTTAGAACCAAACCAACAACAGGGATTAGCATTAAAAATTATTACCATCACTTGAAACAGTTAAAACAAAAGAAACTGGCAAGAGACTAAGGCTCCAGCACAGCTCTCTTGGCCCCACTTTTCACCATTCAGAGCTGACATTTGTATCTTGAAAGTTACATAATGCAACATAATTTTGAAATATGTGTGCTTACTATATTTTAATCATGTTTCATTGCGTTTTTTGCATTCCTATTGTGAATGGTTCCTTTGGTAAAAACTACAGTGATAAATGCAAAACATAATTCAGTCCACCTTATTATACAGGAAACATATACCAGCATATCTGTTGGTTACTTGGAATGTAAGTAAACAATTAAGGACTTACTGTGTAACTACACTACCTTCTTCTGATAAAACATACACTTTGTGAAATCTACACCACCATGTAAGACAGCCATATTAAAAAAAAAAAAACTACAGTGTAAAACCTACATAGTGGCAGCCCTGGATTTTATTTTCTCTCTCCTCCTGACAATACGGCTACAAAGTAATTTCATCTCAGGGTTGTTGTTTAATGTAAGATCCAGCCTCACACCAATACTTTGATATTTATAAGTTATCTTTCAAATTCCTCATGCAGACTCTCCTGTAAAACCAATCTATGTCCTACACTTTTAGAATGAAACAGAATTTAATTAGTATTTAGCTAAACTAGGTCAAATGTTAATTCAACAGAATAAGAAATTCTTGAATTCATCTTATAATATGAAATAACACTGTTAAAAATGTCAATAGCATATTTCAACAACTGGTGTCTATAAAATTATCAAAATCAAACAGCAACCCTGCACCTCTCTAGTAATTTCAGTACCATATGCAGAATTACAAGTACCTAATGCAAATGGAATTAGCAGTATTCTGTACTGCTGAGTGGTGTTATGTTATGGTTTATAAAACAGGGAAATGTTCTGTTTTGTACTTTTGGACAGTCACTTGTTTAGTATTATACCACATACTACTCTGAAACAATCTAACACATACCTTGGGCACTATGCAATGTTGAAAACATTCTTACCTTCCTAAAAATGATACTGAACAAGTACTAGATGGGAAGGATTCTCAAACCAGTGTTCACAACTTCAACATGAGATTCAAACATCACAATACCTACTTTTCACCATCAAATAATGGACAATTTAATTCCTTAGTCACTATATATTATGCGAGAATGTCTGAACACAACAAAATCATCATTCCCCTTTCAAAATATAAACTTCAGGTATAATTTGGAGAAAATAAACATTATACACAAGGAAATGGATATAATAAGACTAATCATAGGACAAATATCTTCATGAGAGAGTTGTGAGACTCCACCAGCTTGAGAAACCTCACTGTATGGAAGTCCACTGAACAATGTTCTCATATATTTGTTAGCTGTTGAGCCCTTTATTTTGTGGCTTCAGGAGGACAATCTGGTTGATTAGACGGATGGGCTGCACGGAATGCTGGGTGGTTTTCAAGTTCACGATCAATCCGCAAGATGATGGGGAATGGTCGCAAGTCCACATGGAACCTATGCAGTAATAATCATATAAAGCTTCATACATATAAGTTTATAACATATCAATACAAGAGTGTGTGCATGTCTTACCTTCGGGCATTGAACACTTGTGGAATGAGGCAGCAGTCAGCAATTGATATTTCATCACCAACACAGTATTTGCCAGCACATGCAGACAACAGCTTCTCAACCGCTGGACAAAGAGTACATATTTATCAGTGTTCCAAGTTACTGCTGAATCCTGTAACTTTAGCTTGGCAAGATATCAATAAAACCACTTTTGAATACACAAGAACTCAAGTGTCATGCTTTGGAATTAGGGACATAATATATCTGAATTGTACACCTACAAGGTAACCTACCTCGGAAACCTCTGTTGATCCAGTGCTGTGCCCATTCCTTTTTCTTCTCTTCACCCACATATATAAGAACAATAAGGTTCTGCAGAGGCTGAATTCCAGATGCAATTACCTCACAAATCTCTCGTACCTGAAGAAACGTAAAAATCAGTAAACTGATACCACTTTATATTAAAACACAATTAAGCTCCAGAGCAGCATTGGAGGCTGTATTTATTAATGTACTTTCCAAAAAAGACATAATGGTTTTGTTGACCATGCATATTTGTCTAATCTTGTAAATAAAACCAACTTGGTGCACAATTTATTCTTCGAGTATTTATCAATCTCTACATGTTTTGGGTGACTACGGGCCCAGCATCAGGAGAACAACTATGGCAAGTGTTGCACGTAAGTTTATAAACTCCATACATCATATATCGGACAAACAAGCCGTAGCCAAAAATGAATATTTCAAGAACACACACGATACATCAAACACTATGAACTGCAGTCAGCCTACGCCCTACACATCCTGAATTTCAAGCATAAATATGGCACCATTGGTGACACCATGTCACTACTGAAGCACATTGACAAACCATCACTCCTCCTACCATATAAACAGATGTACATACAATTATTCCATCATAACAACCAAATTATCCTGCAACAACATCCAAATGAACAAAATCCTATATTCCAACTACTTTACAACAGATATCATACATCACTCCCCACATGACATTTCAATCAATACTTCAGCCAGAACAGGGCCTAACCAGTTTCATGCCACCCCGCATTCCATACAGTCATCCACACAGGTACGTCACCGATACATCAATTATACTCTTACTGCATTTTCTGTAGCTCTTTTAATTGTCGATTTAACACAGCCATATAACTTTAATGATATAATTTTTTAAGAATTTTTTACATACGAACCTACAGAAAACCTCTACATCAACATATGCGTAAACATCAACATTCAGCTTTAAACATGACCAAGAGTTCCATACACACACAAACCTAACACAAATCATTTGAATAATAGTATTATTTACATAAGAATTTTACTGAGATTTTATCACATCTGTAAGTAACGCTCTTCATTTTATGACATATGCTTTTGTAATTTTAAACTATCCACTTGTTTCAGAATAACAAGTACCACTGCCACCGGGTAACAGCCCATTTGCAGTCAAATATATTCTTCTTCTTATTATTATTATTAAGTGTCCCAAAAACACAGTTGTTCTCCTGATGATGGACCCATAGTCGCCCGAAACATGCAGAGATTGATAAATATACGTAGGTACTTCAAAAAGTTTCCGCACTTTTTTGTCTGTAGGGTATTGGTGTTAGACAGCTGAGAGTCGGCAGCATTGTACACCATATCCTGATTGTCTGACCTTGACTATGGCTGGTCCCCATCCTCAGTGTGCGAGTAGCTATTGAGCGGTAAACATGTCAGCGCGTCTTTCAGTTTGCACCAAAGAAGAGCAGAGAAGTGTCATAAGATTTCTGTGGGCAGAAGGTGTTAAAGGTGCCAAAATTCACGCACGTTT
>Ga0123357_10004001_pt1 | contig 17135 bp, 12 predicted proteins | sample TergutEmb28metaG_FD_89873 | JGI IMG/M metagenome (GOLD analysis project Ga0123357, IMG submission 89873) | Embiratermes neotenicus P4 segment gut microbial communities from Petit-Saut dam, French Guiana - Emb289 P4 | ecosystem: Host-associated > Arthropoda: Insects > Digestive system > Gut ... | reverse complement strand
GGTTCGATGTGTGTTGGCGTGTCGGTGTGGTGGGGTTGAAGTGTTATCCGTGTTGCAGGCTTCAGCCTGCAACACAGATACCACTTCAACCCAACCACACCGAAACTCCAACACACATCGAACCAAGAACAATACGACCAATGTGGTAATTCAACAGAATAGTCGCAAGCTACTGATGATGGATATATTAATATCCAAAACATGTTGAGCACATAAGAAGTGAAATAAAATTGCAAGTGACATCAAGCTGGTCTTTTATTCTTCAACTTCTTATACTGTTCGGTTATTGATAAACCTTCTCATATGTTAGAAGATTTTTTGCGCATTTAAAAATTTCGCAACGCTTTTAAGAAAATTATCGGTGCTTCAACCCAGTGAACAGCTGAAGTCTGTCAGTGAGAAAGATCATTCATGAACTTGATATACGCGACAGAACTGATGGAACTGTTACTTTATAGAGGACGCAGCGCTAATTTATTGAAGTTTCTGTGGCTCCTGAGTGTGTTTCAGTTCTGTGTGTGTATTAGTACCAGGCAGAGTTTAATTCTACACATACAGAAATGAGAATGTATGTCAATAAATGTCCAACAAGTTGCGGCTATACACAGTTTATTTTATCTGTAAATTTCTCTACATGTGTCGGGTGATTTCTCCACCCATCATCAGAGCACAAATAACTGTATGTACAGCATGTGGTACTAGTCAACCGTTGCTGTTACCTTTCGCTGTCGTGGAGGAGTTGAGACAGGTAGCAACAACGGTTAACTAGTACCAGATGCTGTAGATACAGTCATTTGGGCTCCTGATGATGGGTGGAGATACCACCCGAAACATATAGAGCAGTTTACAGATAAAATAAACTGTGTATAGTGGCATCTTGTTGGACATTTATTGACATAGAATTCCGAAGCAAGGTCCCATGAACTAAAAAAAAGAAATGAGAATGTAGCCACTTGACGTCTCCACAAAGGGGCTGCGGTTTTCCTAAAGTGAGTACAAAAATGTTTACACTGTCATGTAGTTGTAAGTAGGGAAGTTTTTGTGTGGGTATTTCTAAATTGCGGTCTTATTGACTAAGTATGGATATTTAGATGAAGATGCTTTCGCCATTTCCGGTGATGAGAGAGATACTCTTGTACTGACGATGGAGGCTGCATATTCCTCCGAAATCTTGTTTATCGCATACAAAACTTGGTGATGTTATAACATGCCGAAAATAAACTGTTTTAATAAATGTTTTCAGCTGCTCATTTTCTTTTCCTATCGCCAGTAAACATAAATAACAAAAACGAACATGAAATTCGCATGCGGAAGTTTGGTCGGAATTCACGAGAGGGAAGTACATTGGAAAACCTTATAAGTTGCTTAATGATCTATACTCCTCAGGAAATAACGAGTTGTTCGGGACATGTATCACCTATGGGGGAGAGGAGAGGTACATACAGGGTTTTGGTGGGAAAAAGTGATGGAAAGCACCACTTCGAAGACCAAGGCGTAGTTGGGAGTAATATTAATATGGATCTTCAGGAAGTTGGATGGTGGCATGGACTGGATGAACCTTCGGTTTCCAATAAATGCTGGGAATTTCTTGACTAGCGGAGAACCTGTTAGCTGTTCAGGAAGGACTCTGCTCCGTGAAGTCAGTGACTAAGTAAGTAAGTAAGTAACAAAAGATATGTTACTGACACGGATCTTGGTGAATGAGGGTGTGAAATTGTGTCCGGAATGTGACATGATGGACTGCGGCCAGTGGCTGACCGTTGCTAACACCTTTGGGGTCCCTGCCATAAAAGCGAGGAAAGTTTTAACAACATCTCAGGTGGTTAAACCTTTCCTCCTAGTTTCTTGAAGAGTGTGTCCCATAGTTATAAGTTTGACCGTTTAACTTTGTTCATTTATTTGTAATGACAGATGTTTTAAAGTGGGGTATTGTCTGCATTTCTGAAGTACTCTGAAGGTATTCAACGAGCACCCCTTCTTACTCCCTGTCAAACCTTACATATAAGCGACCTGCTTCAAATGAAATCGGAAACGCTCGGTTGAAAAATCGGCAATTTTCAGAAGCAGTGTCTAAAATAAAGAGAAGGAGGAAATTGCAACAAATCTTTGTTCCAGTACAATGTTCCAGGATACATCGTTTCCATTAAGCGAGCCTGTTACCATGGAAATGAATACTGACTCGCCTTATAAGTCCTCTTATTACGTTTTACCTTGCTTTATCAGTGGACTGTGAAGTATGATAGCATTGGGCAGGCGATAACTCAAACGTTGGCTTCTATTTGTACTGTGTGTCAGTAGTTGAGAGTATTTGTTCTTACCCCTTTAACATTGCTTCTATGGATATTTACCGAGGTCAGGATTTATGTTTCACTTTTTGTATATATTGAAACTGAAATTAAATTTCTTACAGCAATTTCACTTCAAATAATAACCAACAAATGCACTGAAATAGCTTTCAATTAAAACACCTTAAAACACATAAAACTACTCCGACATGTTTCGATCTTTTCAGATCATCATCAGGGAGTTTCATCTTTCCTTGCTAAAGTTATTACATATTCACGATTTAGCAAGGAACGACGATACTCCTGATGTTGATCTGAAAAGATCGAAACATGTCGGAGTAGATTTATGTGTTTTGAAGTGTTTTAAGTGAAATTTATACAAGTGCATTTGTTGGTTAATATTTGAAGTGATTTTACGAAATGAACGGTCCAACGATGAGATTCATTCTTGCGGCAAATTTATGCAGCCAGTGTTCGTTCACGTAATGCAGTTAATAGGCCCATATCTCTCGGTTTACTGATGACATACAGAATGTATTCAGGCTTAAGTAATTTTTCACTGTTAGAACAGGAATTTTTATGGACTGCCCATCTGATCATTCCGTTTAACTTAACGCTGTTATTGCCACATGACATGCTTATTTTTATTTCGTGCGTCTGCGATGTTTCATTGCCACATTCAACTCAAAAACTGAGCAAGTTAAGAATTAAGATTTGTATTCGCGAGCTAATGAGTTTGAACCCCTTCGACTTCGAGTGTTCTGCATTAGGCTTTTCGTAGTTCTCATTCCTTCAAGGCAAATTCCAAGATACTACCTCAAGGGAAGTCACCTCCGCCTCCTTCGACATGACCTCCTCGTTCACCAGTCACCAAACATTCGACGCCATATTTTGAGCTGCCGGTAGCATCATTCAATAGACCATAGATATATTGCCACAATCGTCTGTATAAGCTGCTCAGCAGCAATGTGGATCAAATACACACGTCGCAAGCCCCGGAGCGTCTTGTAGCTCTTCTGACAAAGGACCCAAGTGACCGCAGTCCAAGCTGGAGCATCGCCCCGCGTGATAATCGAAAGTCCCCGCTGTGCCATAAACAAATGATTTCCGATTTGACTTTGACTGCAGGTATGCGCTATAATTTTATTAATTCCGTTCGTCGAAAGGATTGCATGTACAGTTTTATGTCGACGTGTTCCCGTAGATATATGTAGCGATGTAAGAGCAGGCCATGCAGCAGCCCCACGTAGTGGTGGACGTCTCTCACTGTGCTCTCTGTTCTGATATCTCCGAACAACGAGGTAAACTAAGACTGCAAACGTTGCTCCATAATGTAGTACAAAAAATTTGCAACTTTCTTGGGAAAGGTTGTTGTAAAATGCAAATTCTTGCGTCTTCCATGCCGAGCTTTCACAAAATCTACAAAAAGCTGAGTGGGGTAGAAGTAAAATTTGTTTATAGTCTTTCTGTTTTAGAAAAGCATATTGAATATTAAGAACGTCTGTGCAGGTTTAGGCCGTAATAATGAATCACAAGTAGCTGACTTGAGCTCGGTTGTAAGACGTTCTTTTTTGTTTTTATAAAGTAGGCGCAAACAGACTTGAGACACAGACACAGACACACACACACACACACACACACACACACACACACCTGTTGATAATGTTATGATACAAGAACTGTTACTAAGCACACAAATTTTTCATGATCTTTTTTGTATCGCTGAGGTTATTTGAACAGCGCAGGCGCAAAGAGTGAGGTGGTTCGAGCGATAAAGCTTCTGGCTTGCATTTTTCGGGAAATTTCTGGCTCGAATATTGAGCAGGACCTCGACTGTCCTGACTGACGTTTCTCGATGTTTACCTCAGGCTCCCTGAAGACGGTAAGGTGCTCGTAGTCGATGAGTGCTTCCTCCAGCTTGCTTTCCAAGTTATCGCACTTTAATGATTGCAAAAATTCGACGCTACAGAAATTCAGTTACTGGCAGCATCATTACATACAACGCGTTTATTGTTCCCTCTTTTTCTTTCTCATTTCCCATTCTCTGTTATTTTCCTTTCTTCGTTCCTTTCGTCCTAGAATTTTCCTCTTAATTTTTCATTTCATTGTCTTCTTCCTCCCATCCTTCCTTTTCTTTCGTGTATCCTCTTCCTCTCCTCCCTTCTCTTTCACATATTTATCACTTTTGTATCGATTTCCCTTTACTTTCTCCTTCCTCTCACGTGCTAGTAAGCTTCTAGTGTGAAATAATTACATCAGTAAACAGTAAACAATTTAAGTTAAAGGAATTAAGGAATGAGCTAATGAAATAAAATATATTTTTTTTGTACGGTCCACAGCTTTCTGCGACAAATTCTTCTTAATTCACCCTCCTTAATCATTCTTAACGTTTCTAAATATGTGTCGTAGAGAAAGGTTAAAGTTTTTGTGTAGATATGCCTACTTCAGAATTTACTTTAATAAAATAGTTCGAAAAGCTAATAAAAACCTCTTTGCTGTAGTGAAAAGCAGCATTGACTCCATAGAAAAGTTGCACTTACTTTCCTGAAACCGACGTGTCTTGGCGTCGTGACGGCACTCTGTATTCAGAGTTGAAGCGCCCGTCACTATTTCATAACGACAGCTAGTGGTCTTGGAACCCACTGTCAAATCTGATCACGTTATTGAATGCAATATCCTGTGTGCTGCAGAGAGGTCCACAATACTTTCGGCTCAGAAGTTTCTTCGGTATTAACGAGAGTGTGCCTGTAATCGCGTGCCCGCCTGTGTTAACATCGAAGGTATTTCAAAAGTTTGCACTACCGTGTAAAAAGCAATATAGACAGACTACACCGAGGAGAATGTATTTTGATCTTTTGATAGATGTGTGCAGGTCAGTAAAATAAATAAGAGAATTGTGTGAAGTCTGGTGTTTTCGTAGTTGTCATTATGAATTTTACAGTCGTGTGATGTGGTGCCTCTGGTTAGGTAGATTATACCAGTGTTTCTTTTCTGCCCTTACGAAGGAGGCAGACATTTCCTCCGAAGTGTTGCTTCCCATCTACCAACCTACTCGAAGCAACGTCTCAGAAGACCATAACCTTAAAATTGGAGCAAACTTTAATAGTCCTATCAGATGTACTGGAGGTGTTTAAACTGCAGTACTATACGTTCAGGTACTGGAAGGGCAGGCTGGTGAATTGCAAAACCCCATTTATTTATATAAGTTGATAATTAACACATGTTGATCTCCGGGAGATGCACTGTTATGTAAAGAATCTCTTATTTATCTGATTACTTTTTATTTGTTATTTCACGGCACTTTCAATGTGTCAAAATCTTAGTAGTGTCAAAAGGTAAAGGGGCTAGTGAACAGTGAAATGAATAGGTGGAAGGAAGCAGTCGATGGCCGGACGTAAGATACTGTCGACCTTCTGCTTCAAAGAACTTTTTTTGTATATTTTTATTACAAATTTTTATGCTGTTAGGCCATCATCGTTAGATCATCTGTGCAGTAAACGACCGCAGACAGAAAGTTCGTTTATGTACTTAAGGTATTTTTGGTTTACTACAGCATTTATGGAAACTTCATTAACGTCAGCGAAAAACTGTGACAAGGCAGGCAATGTACTTATAAACGTAACATTAAGGCGCGTCCGTGAAACGATAGTTACCTTGGAAAAGCAGTAAGTATTAAATGTTATGAATATGCGTCTACAGTCTTAGTTATCGAGCATGCAAAGTGCATGCGCCGTGTTACGTTGTCATCCTTGTCCTGTCTGGCTCTACCATGTTTTTCCGCATGCTCTCATAAACGGAACGATTTTCTCTACAAAGTTTGTCAGAAATATATACCATTCTAAGAAGAATTCAGCGAGGTATTGTTATAAATGCACGTAGACCTTCATGCAAAGAACGCGTTGTTCTTGTCAGATTTTAATGAAACTTGGATTTTTCGGAAAGTTTTTCGAAAAATTCTCAAATACGAAAATCCTTGAAAATCCGACCAGTTGGAGCCGAATTATTCCACGCGAACCGACAGACGGACAGACAGACACACACACACAAACAAACACATACACACGCACACAACGAAGCTAATAGTCACTTTTCGCAATTTTGCGAGGGCGGCTGAAAGAAGCAAAATGTTGTTTAGTTACACGTATAAAATGTAAGTGGAAATAAAATTGTGGTTCATATTTATTTTGTCACTTTTGTTCATATTTATTTTGTCACTTTTGTTTATATTTATTTTGTCACTTTTGTTCATATTTATTTTGTCACTTTTGTTCATATTTATTTTGTCACTTTTGTTCATATTTATTTTGTCACTTGTTCGTATTTATTTTGTCACTTTTGTTCATATTTATTTTGTCACTTTTGTTCATATTTATTTTGTCACTTTTGTTCACGGTAACAGTTTCTGTACACTAATGAGACTGCGTTCGTTGTGGTTACTCTTAGTATTTAGTACTATAAAGGCTCGTTCCTTTTTGTTAAAATAAGCACATTTGGGTGTTTATAAAACACGTAACATTGGGCGCTTTTATGCAGCCTTTTATTGTTCACGTGATTCGCTTTTTTGTGCTCACTTAGTGATTGGCAGGCCTATGGAGGATTCGTCATATATTATTTATTCATTTATTTACTTATACTTGGCCATCAAGTACTGGAATAGTAAGGTAATTGTGTTTTCATCCATTCACATTTGGATATGCACGTGAATGACATATTTATGGAGACTGCAAAGAGATTCGTTATTTCTTTCATGGGTCCCCTGTTATATTTTGCGGTCATAAAGGAGTAAAAAATGGAGAATACACGTCTATTTTGAAAAATCTCGACCCTGAGAAACAATTTTGAGAAGCTTGTGCATCACATGTATCGAGAAGTTACCTGCTACAAATTTCTTAGTCAGTAAGGTATAATACATGCCATACGTAGGTACGTAGCATTGTAACCACGGTGGCTTGTTGTTTTATACGAGGAAATACATGTGGGGCATTGGGAGGTTTCTTAGCTACAAGAAAAGGAAGAAATAGAATGAAAGATGAATTTGCCTTAATTTGGATGCAGAAGGGAAGGATTGTGAACTTCCACGAACAGGTAAATTTGTTCCTTTGTCGGTCGTGATTTCATATGTGGGGTGTGGAGGTATACCTCGACTAATTATTAAGCTTAGGCACTGTATGGTGGTGAGTGTTTAGAATCACACCCCTTCCGATTTACCCCGGGAGATGACAACCCGACACTCATTGAAGAGGAGGTGGGGGAATTAAGAGCCGGTCAGGGGCCTTTAGGAGGAAGATCATTTGCACCTTCCGGTAATTGAACCAGGATTCCTCGAAGACTTGGTCTAGTCACAAAACCGACTGTATTTTCCCAGCTCTTTACTGCGAGTAATACTTTGAAAAATGAACTACACAAACGGGGCATATGCGCAAGTAAACATGTGTCTTGTCCTTGAATAATGAATATGTTCTTAAAATCTGAAATTTCTTGTCTACAAAATTGCGACGTCATAATGGAACACGGCTGAAGAACTGAGTTACCATTCTCTTGTGGTGTTGGTGTTGGTGATAGTGATGGTGGTAGTGGTGGTTGGTGGTGGTGTTGGTCGTGGTGGTGGCGGTGGCGGCGGCGGCGGCGGTGTAACAGTACCTCACTTTCGAGGGTTATATTCGAATAAGTTTCTTTGTACAGCTGAGTAAACCCTATCATTCGGTACGAAAGGATACGTACCCTTGAATGTACTGTGTGTGTGTGTGTGTGTGTGTGTGTGTGTGTGTGTGGTGGGGGGGGGGGGGACAGATCAATGGTCGAGAAAAGGGCCTTTTAGATGGGAAAGAAAATTTGCAACCACCTGTCAATTGTAGATGACTGTCAGTCACAATAAAGACGTGGTTGGACAAAAGCGTGCTTTCATGTTTTTACTTAACAGTGGTGGAACAACTTATGCCGATATTCCTGCAACACAATGTTGAATCATCAGATATGGAGAACAACTGCCTACATAAAAGTGTTTAATAGGCTGATCTGTTTGCTGTTTAAAAGTGAACGGGCTCTATTTCAATTGGTTGAGGATTTCATAACAAGCTAGACAATATACGTACAACGTAACATTGTGGCTTTTTCGCGCAACCATTGTTGCTGTGGCATAACATTGAAACAAAACAATGTTCGTTTGCTCGTGACCTTCTTTAGACATGCTGTTTTGCTAAGCGGGTCGTAATGACAGTTAATCCGTTGCGCAGTCAGTTTGTGTTGCCTGTAAAACATTTTATGAGAACAGACGGAATTATCAGTGTTTAAGCATTAATTACTAAATATCACCAGTGTTTGTCTGTATTCTTGCCCTAGCTATCCGGCATGCAAATTGCATCTTTTCTGCGCCGCTATTGTATTGTCATGTGTTGCCTGTCTGACCCTTTCATATTTTTCCACATTATCTGATAAATGGCGCTTTGAAACGAAGTTATTGAACATAAAATGAGTGACAGAAGTACATAGATCGCCATATATAAAGTACCCGTTATCCTTGTCAGATTGTTTTGAAATTTTCGAAAAATCCTCGGATATCAAATTTCGTGAAAATCCATCCATTGGGAGCCGATCTTTTCCATGCGGTTAGACTGACGGACATGTATGAAGAAACTAATAGTCGCTTTTTGCAGTTCAAAATTGAGTTGTATATGTCTAGATGTTTAATTCATGTGTACGTGTATGTTTTCGTTGTACATTTTCAAACATTAAATCTTTAAACTGTGTTTTGAAGGGAAGCATTTTTATGTACGCGATAACAACATTCATGGAGTCATAAATAGTTCATAAGCATGGCCCCTTTGTTGTGTGTTGTGTAGATCGTAATTTTGCTTCATTCTTCCTGATATCGATGTGCTCATCTCTTATCTTAAAGTTACGTCCTATTTTGGTCTACGTGTACTTGTTTGCAGTCTCGTCAGTTTAATTTTTGTACTTCATGTTGTCGAAATATCCCTGTCTTCAGTTTTATATCCCACATTCCTCCCAGTTGAATTTTTGTTTCAAAGCCACTCACAAGCTTTTATTGCCAAAGAGTCTCATTATTTTCATACTTTTATTGTCAATATATGTTTAAGCAGTCAGCTTGGATCTCTCTTCATTTTAGAAATTTCATATGTCCTTTGTTTAATACTCTTGAGCTTATTCCATTTGACACAATCCAGTGGCATTCTTTGATTCAGAGGAATAGCTTACTGCTTTTCTTTTTACTCATTTTCCTGGCGTAACGTAATTATGCATTCTGCCTACTAGAAGTTTTATTGCTTCAGTTTTGTGTTCAGAAGGGTGAAATGACTTATGGCTATTAATGTTGTCGGTTGTCCATCACAGTGGTCGCGCAGTCTTAGGCGTGGGTCTACCGCCGCTCGCTTGCTGGGTTTGTGGGTACGAATCCCGCATGGGGCATAGATGTTTGTCTGTTGTGAGTATGGTGTTTTGTCACTTAGAGGTCTCTGCGTCGGGCTGACCACTCGTCCAGAGGATTCCTACCGAGAGTAGTGTGTTTGAGTGAGTGTGATCATGAATCCTCGACATTGAGTTGGCCCTGGCCCACAGAGGGCTGTTGCGCCGTGGTAAAAATAAAATGTTGTCCTTCGCTAATAGTTCTCTAATAAAATTATACTGAACGTTAATTCACTACTTTTATTAGTAATTGTTAATTTCAAAAAATTGTGTCGTTACTTCTAGCTGCTGTCTAGCTCCTGATAAAGGACCTACGTAATATAATGTGCAGAAAAATGAAGCACATTGGAGAATAAAAGACCAACTTGATGTCACTTGCTATTTTATTTCACTTCTTATGTGCTCAATATGTTTCGGACATTAATATATCCATTATCAGGAGCTTGCGACTATTCTGTTGAATTACCACAATGTGTGTTGGAGTTTCGGTGTAGTTGGGTTGGAGTGGTATCCATGTTGCAGGCCACCCTGCAACACATTAATGTCCGAAACATATTGAGCACATAAGAAGTGAAATAAAATAGAAAGTGACATCAAGTTGGTCTTTTATTCTTCAACTATCACAATAATGCACGGTCCAATAAACATAAGATTCACTGAAGCATATATCTGCGGCAGCTGATGGTACGGTGCTTATTAGTTATTATTAAAATATACGTACATTCTAAACATTACAAGCAAGCATCGTGTAATAATACTGAATCGGAAGTGCCCGTAACTGATCCGTTGTTATGGTGGAAAAATTGTATTTTCACGATGTAAGTAACTTTGCTTCAATATTAGCTTTATATGTATTAATGTTTCCGATTTTTCTCCTCGGTATTTAGCTGATTTTCAATTTTTAGTTCTTAGTTGTTTGTGTTTCATGAGACCTCTTCGTATTGTTGTACGTGTCAGTGACATAGTAGGAGAGCAGTTTTACTTACTCGTTTATGACTGTACTCTTTAATTATTTTGCAATAGTTCTTGCATTCTTAGTGTTGGAAGTATACTGCAGCTATAAATACTGGCTTATTCTATTTATTAAAAATATATATATGAATATATATTCAATAAATGTTATTAGTACACACATACACACACACATATATATATATATATATAGTAATGTACAGTCGGTTTAGTTGTATCATACGTAATTCTTATGAATCTAAATTGCCTTTTTTATAGAGGTGCTTGTGGATTGATGTTTATAGGTTTTCGAGATTCTTATTATTATGGCTGCATAATGTTTATTGGTGTTTTGTGTCAATATATTGTCCAGGCTTTTTCCCGGAAAGACCAGGTGCTTCTGCTGAAAGCCTCAGAGTAATTGGTGCCCAGGTCTGGGTTTTAACACGGTATATTCCGAACTGGAAACACCAGTGCCACCCACTTACGGCGACATTCATTGAGACAACGAGAAAGGAGATGAAAGGAAAAGTACGAATTGCACGTAGAAAGACAACATACAAATGAATAAAGGAAGGATGGCAGGACAGACGGAGAGGGTGGGGCGGACGTGGAGAGAAAATGAATACACCTGTGTGAAGTTAGTGCTGACGGTTTTTCGTGCGCCAAATAGAAAAAGGGAGGGAGAGAGAGAGAGAGAAAGAGAGTTTCATGGAGGTGAGAGATGGGAGTGTTAAATTTTTGAAAAAGCTTCGGCAAATCACGTTTCGGTTCTCTGTTTTGCAACTCAAATATAATCTGCTGTAATGACGCATGTAAGAATTATACGCAGCTCAAGTTATTACTGTTCAATAGCCCTAAATTGCATTTGCAGGTTTATTTATGGCTTTTATTTTTTCTCCTTGTAGTTAATTCAGACATCGCTGTTCTCCCGTATCACCAATAACCTACTGATGTTTGCAAGGCGTTACAATATTTTTCTCAGAAGTAGGTATTGAAGCCTTTGTAAATAACCAAATTGAGGCACAATTTTTCTTGTATATTTATTTCTATTCTCTATATGTTTCGGGCAGCCATATTCCCATCATCAGGAGAATTACTCAATCAATGCGACACCTGGTTTATGTCACTCTGTGTAGATGACCGTACCAGGCGGTCATCTACACAGAGGGAGATAAACCAGGTGTCGCATTGATACAGTAATTCACCTGATGATGGGCATATGGCTGCCCGAAACGTATAGAGAATGGAAATATACACACAAGAAAAAATTGTGCCTCAAGTTGGTTATTTAGAAAGATCATACCAGGATGCACGGTCAACAAAGCATAAAATTAGGTATTGAAGTATTAATAACATACCAGCATACGAGCTTACAGCTTCAGTGTTATCCCACTGATACAAAATGTATATGAAGTAAAGGTGAAGCTGTGTGTCAGTACGCATTGCAGGCGTATAGTGGAGAGGCTGTAGAGCCTACTTATTCTTATCGCTCAAACTGTATGGAGTTGAGTGGGCAGAGTCATGCCTCGGCCACTTAACCCCAGGGAAAAAGCTTCCAGTATCCATTGAAAAGGAGGCTGACAGGGCTGCAGTTGTTGGTCTGGACGTTTACAATAGAGGAAACTGTATTGCTTCTGCCGTAAGAGGGACCACAATTTTATGAACGTCCAGGAAAACCTGGTCTGGTCACTATATCGACTGTCTGTGCCAGTTCCACAATGATATGTACCTTATATTTTAACATAAAATATGTAGCCACTTTAACCCAAACTGTGTACTTATGCGTCCCGTATGATTGTCGGATCAAACAGCGGAAGTTTTCCTATACAGTACTAAATGTTTGGTGTTTTTCTATGAAGAAGAAATTGAATTTTTAAATAATTTTTCTATTTACTTCGTGCGTCAGAGGGTTACTATTTGAAGCAAAGTCAATATATGAATGCAGAGCCCGATAATGGCTGGCCTCGACAGATACGATTCATTGTGAAGTAACACAAGATGGGAGATTTTGTTAGGAGAGCTTAAACAAAGTTATTTTCCACAAGAAAATTTCGAAAGTGCCGTGGAGTAAGGGTAAAATGATAAAGGTAGTTACTGCTGTCGTAGACTAATGCGTTGTGATCCGTGAGCACTGGCAGCAAGCACGTGGACTTTCCTTTCATAAGCCCGCAGAGTGCTATGTCTGTCAGTTTCTGTTGTTGTGGTGCAAAGTAAGGCTGCAAACATCCCTTAATACATATTTATCCTAAACGTGGCGCTGTTTTAGATAGCATTATACCAACGTAGAAAACACTGAGAAGATATTAAGTTAGCAGAACTATGGTATAGGGAAATAAGCGGTTGTCATATAATGAACGTGCCAGGCTATGTTGCAGGTGTTGAAATTTGCCGGAAACCTAAAGTGTCTGTTATGTCTGCCGGTAACATGACTATGAACGGTGTACCATATAAGCCCGAATATAATGCGAGTGTTGACTGAAGTGGCCCCACAAGAAAGTATGTGTTGCCTTATAAGCGATACCTTAGGCACGTCATTTCCTAGTCAATGGGGATTAACAAGGCCTGCTATAGCTCTGTTGTTTCTCATTTATTAGTCCAGTGAAAATGTATTGTTATTTGTTTATGTCATTTTATTAACGTTTTGAGTTTTTCCGTCGAAATACTGGAATGGGAAAAACGGAGTCGCCTTATGTTCGAACTTAACGCAGTTTGTGTTTGTCTCGAAACTTTTAAGTCTGAAATTATTCTGTGAAACAGAAAAATGTTTTGAATATTTTGTAGTCACTAGGCTGGTAAAAACTACCTGAATGTAACGCTTAACCCTCGTTACTGTGTTCACAAGAATGTATTATAGAACCCTCTCCTGAGCCAGATCAGTCCAGTCCGCATTATATCACGTGATTCAAACAGCTGGCCTGCGAATTCGCACCGCCTGTCAGCAGTTGGATGTGGCCGAGACAGACGGCCTGTTGCCATGACGCAGTTTCCAAGCCGATGTATTGGTTCCATCACATGTCCAAACGCAGATTGTAGTGTCATTTCTGAACGTTTTTTCGTGATATTACTGGATGTCCCAGCATTGGACAAGAAGAATATTATCTGGGATGTGATACCTTGCATTCTGGCGACGTTTTGAGGTAGCCTACCACCACTATCTCCCATTATTTTTATGCCGTAAAGTTGGATGCAGCGCGTTTCTCAAAAACGCTGATTCGTTTCTGTTACCTGTGACAGCTGACCTACCGGTAGAATGTCATTCTTCACTCTTGGCTGTTAATGTGTTGGCCAGCACTCTGTTCTCATACGGGGAAAGAATAGTGAGATTTTGTGTTTTCACTGCTGTGGCTATGAATAATGGTGTCTTTTGGAATATGACGCCGTGTACTGACATTTTGAAGGACTCTGCTGCCTTCATCACCTTCATGCTACATGGATGGTTTGATGATGATAACGACGGCACCAGGATCTTTTGATATGTAGGTACCCTTACATCAGACTACACGGCGTCACGTACGGTACGACAGCCATCGTCTACAAAACAAATTTTTGGCGATGTGTTGGCCTCCAAGCATGTAGACATGCATCTCACTTAAGTCACCAATCACTTAGGTCCCTTTCTCATATAATTCTGTAGTCTGCTGACGAAAGCAACCGCGCACGGCCTGATGCACTGTGGTGTCCCTGGAGAAACCCACTGGCACGAAAATCACACCTGTACTGGTCCCTTGTGGTATAAGAATGTGGTGACTACAACCTCGAGCCAGCCTTTTTTGACTTGAAGTTGTTCTCATGGGAGGGGCTTAAGATATTTTCGCTGTATGAACCCTTCTACTTTGTTCCTTAGCAGTAAAGCTGAAGTTTCATCACGGGGCGCTAGCGGAAGGGTTTCTATTGAAGCTCGACAATCGTTAATCCCACACTAATGAACCTGCCTTGTAATTAGGCATCAGTCTTTGCTTAACTACTTACTCTGTCTTGTAATATACATCACCGACTGATGGTGCCTTTCCTTTTCTTCCCGTTTGCTGTGGATAAAACTGGTATCTCCTTCTTCGTTTATGCATTAGTTGGAACTCCACTGAATGATTGTATTAACGTAATATCGTGATCTTAAGGTTAATCATATCCGTTGTGCTTTATTCGAATGATCATTTTAAATGAAAGTTCTACTGGGCGGTCTTGACAAAGAAGAAAGTCTGATAGCGGCTTGTTAACAGAGACGAAACTGGTTACCTAGAAAACTTGTTTGCATGTTGTGGAAGACTGTTTGAATAAACATTCTAATATTCCAAAATGTATTTATTTTGTCCCATTTACTTAGTTAATCGCCTTAGTTAATTCGTTAGTTGCTTAATTTTATTTTTCGATTAATTAACTAGTAGTGAATTGCATTTGCTGTAGTCGTCTAGTCTCCTGTGTTATAACCTGAAAACTGAAATATATAATCTGTAAATTTCCCCTTTTCAAGTATGTTAATGTAACTTGGAGCATAAATTAAAGGGGTTTCAGGATAAGGTGAGGCAAATTCAGTCAAAAAACACAACTGTAAATATATGGCTAAATGGTAGTGTTTATTAGCAATGGAAAAACTACATATTTCGGCCTATAGCGGCCATCTTCAGGTTTTGACAACTTTCTTGCTAAAAGAATTTTATATATTATGCCTAACCCACGTGGTGATGTTGAGATCTCAACATTTTACGGTTTAGGCACATTATATAAAACTCTTTTAGCAAGAATGATGTCAAAAACTGAAGATGGCCGCTATAGGCCGAAACATGTAGTTTTTTCCAATGCTAATAAACACCATCATTTATCCACATATTTATAGCTGTGTTTTGACTGAATTTACCTCACCATATAGTTTAAACACACAACGGGGATGGCACACCTCAGAAGGTTTTCAGGATGTTATGCTGAGAAGAGTATTCAGACCTGAGAAACCCGGAACACTGAAAAATGACAGAAAATTATACAGTGAGGCACTTCGTGACATTTGCTCTCAAACAGACCTTATTAGTCTGATGGAATCGAGAAGGATGAAATTGGCAGATTGGACTAAAGCACAGCGTTTTTGTTGAGAACGGAAAATTCCACTAGTGGGGTAGGAGGAGTACGATGAAATTGCCCTCGTGCCGAGAAACTGCGTCGTAATAATGTATAAGAGGAGAAGAAGTAAATGTTTAATATAGAAATTAGATTACTGGTCAACGCCATTTTGTACCCAGAGTACAGCCCCGCCAGTGAATCATTCAGAAAATTTAGAGTATGTTTCATCTGTATCGAAATTAAAATTTTAAAACTTAAACTCCCCAAACTCTTATTAGGATACTTTCATTGACTAAATGTTGCGCACCCGTATGGTAGGTCTGAATGTGGTGACCTGTGATGATGTACATGATCTGCTTGCTAATACCGCAGCGTAAATACTGGCGATGTGACATAAAGCTAGCAGAATAGTACATGATCCCAGAGGTGTATTTTTTGTACTCTGTGCTGAAATTTTCAGTGCTAAGATACTGCCAAAACTTGATCGGAAGATCCCGTTTCATTTATGTGTCTGATTTAATTTATCTTGGTGTAATGAACCTTAATTTAAAACATTAAAGGAGACAACTTTTATTTATTTGTTTTGTTTTGTTGTCTGCCCCTATACGCCTCAATGGGTCCTTTCTCGTAAAGGGTTTCAGCAAAATGTTTGTAAGCATTCGAGATGGTCAAGATAAGAATGCAATATTAATTACGCCGTTTCTTAGAAAACTGTTGTGTATTTATATCGGTTATAGTGTCAAGTAAAAGGGCTTTTAAGCTTACTAATTGACCACTGGATTTCATAAAAGGGGAACTTTTTACATGCTTAGCCTCTACCAATATTCTCAAAACTAGACGTCATACAGACAGTCACTATGTTTCTTCTCCTTTTCTTTATACGTGAACAGCGCTGAACAGACAAACGTCATCCCATGGCGACTGAAATGTCTCCTTCTTTCATTTCCTTGGGTGGTCTGCGTCTCGTCTTTCTGTACGACTATGAATGTGCACCTGCACATATTCATGTCATTTACTGTGGCCTTTTTAAGTTCTCTGCGTTATTTTCAGTTTCTGTTATTTTTAATGATTCTCCGCTTCTCATTTTATCTATCACAGTGACTGCTCGCGTAGCTATCAGGAACTTACGTGAGATATTTATTGCTTTTTATTTGTGATGAAATGAACGGAGCTTGACGAAGAACGCGAAATCGAGCTAATTCAATTAGCCGATTGCAGTTCAAGTGAAGTTAAATAATTAGGCCTTACTTACTTACTTACTTACTTACTTACTTATTCCATGGTGCAGAGTCCTTCTTGAGGATCTAACTGTTTTGCAGCTAGTCAAGAAATTCCCCGCATTTCACGGAACCCGAAGGTTCATTACCGCACTCACAAGCGTCCGCCACCTGTCCCTATTCTGGGCCAGCCCAATCCAGTCCATAT
>Ga0123357_10004000_pt1 | contig 17135 bp, 10 predicted proteins | sample TergutEmb28metaG_FD_89873 | JGI IMG/M metagenome (GOLD analysis project Ga0123357, IMG submission 89873) | Embiratermes neotenicus P4 segment gut microbial communities from Petit-Saut dam, French Guiana - Emb289 P4 | ecosystem: Host-associated > Arthropoda: Insects > Digestive system > Gut ... | reverse complement strand
TGTGTTATTAAATAAGATATAATATGACGGAGTGGGTTATATATAAGAATCACAATCATTACATTTGAAAATATTCATCTAAACTATAAAAAACATGCTCAATTAGGTATTTTTTCAGTGCAAGATGTGTCTTAGGTTTGCCATTTATGTACTCATACAAGCAGGTTTTATCACTTCACCTTTATAAGCCACCACCATTCCATTAATTATTAGTTAATATGTTTAGAAAACTATCTTTTTGACAGCAGTACACAAGGAAACATATTTCTTAGTTTGACAATTTTCTTAAAAAGCACTTAACCTTACTAATAGTCATGTTATGGCAATGACTTCAGCTTTGTGATTTTGACTCATCTACTTTCACTTAACATATTAATATAAATGTGACACACTGTAGATACACATACAAAGAAACAGATCTTTAAGGTCAATTAACACATTTGTACTTTTTGCACGATGATTCATGCACCTCTTTTGTAACTTTACTGACGTCATCTAAAGTGTTTGTACCTTCCTAGCTGTGCTGACCTCATTTTGTTTTTTGTTCAACCTGTGTATCACGAACATGGATTTTGAGTAATTTTGATCAAATTTGAAGTACTGCACATGACAGAAGTCTACATCATGTCCGCCAACAGTCAACTTCATCTTGGATCATGATCTCAAACATGGTGTAATGTCAAAGAAGCCACCTTGATCCCTACAACAAACTTGCAGTTTGCAATGTGCATGCCATTACTTGTGGGTAGAGGAAGAAGAGGCCAGGAACTTGTGGTACTTTTCACCTGTGAAGCCTCTTTGTTTATCCAGAATCTGTCTCAAGGAAGTCGTGTATGACCACGTTCTAACCTTATCTTCAATCACTTTACATGCATTCTCTCTCATCAGCTGTAATCATGTACTATAGATGTCAAATTTTATTCTAGACTGTACAGTTATCCAAGAAGACAATAAGATTATTAATGTATACTTTTTTTTTCCAAGATCTTAATATATGACTTTGGACTGCTTAACACTTGAAGATGAGACTGATAGGTTGCCCCAGAACCTATGACTGACTACCAATCTATGCTGTGTAACATCCCAGAAGACTGAAGAGCTCATATACTACAGATACCATCACTTCCATGTCTTTAGAACACATATACATGTACCTCTTGTCCTCACCATAATAAAGGATACCAAAATTTTTAACTTGTAGTCTTCTTTTAAGGACAAATCTACCAAGAAAAGGCTGTTTCCCCTGCCAGCCTTCGAACCCTAGATCATTCAGCTCCTCGTCTATTTAATATGATGACTATGTCATCCCAGCTCCTGTATTTGACCAACTAAATTACCTATATAGTGGACCCCTGCATGTTTTTATTACCAGAACTAAGACAATAAGAGAAATTTGAGGGTGACTCAGGAGATACACATGTATAACAGGCTAGCACCCCAAATGTGAAGTGGAACTTTTTCGTTCTGTCCTTGCATGAAACAATATGACCAGAACTGACACTGTGAACATGAACATGCAAGATGTAAACTCTTCCCTAATATTTAACAAAACCTAATAAGTCAATGTGTCTTGATGTACTTTGTGCTAAAATGTGGCACTTAAAAATAAAATGATTGCTGTCAAGAGTACAGGTGTACATTGAATTTGTAAAGGAGTTTAAATGCATGTGCATCTGTCTGCCACTCACCCTGTGCTGACAATTGACCAGACAAGTGATGACTTGTGTAAATTAGAAGATAGATGATCAATAATAATAGGTGAATAAGAAGGAATGTATTGAAGCACAGTGCCAAAGTATGCAATGTCATCCAGGTGTATTTAGAAGAAAAGCTTTGACCTCAACTTAGTGCAATCAGGCAGCAGTTGGAAACAAAGATGTTTATAACCAAAAGACACTGTAGGCCTACTGCAGTTAAAAGAAATAATGGCTGAAACACAGTTGTGTTTCTTGTGAGTCCATTTTGTAGTTACTGCTCTCTGTTATAAAATTAAAGGTCCCTACATTTGCTGTGTGGTTGGTCCCAGCAGCCAAGGAACAGGGGCTATGGTGACTAAACACACCTACTGTAAACAAGAGGAAATAATTGCATTTATTGAGTTCCTGTAACTATCAAACCCTACATGTGATTTGTCCGATGCATAGAACCATCATTTCCTGTATCAGTAGCTATATACTGGGCAGACATATTGTGAGATTTAAGGTTCTGAACCAACTTACTCTGCTAAACTTTCCCTGAAATAGAGACAAAATAGGATTGTCACGTTTTCAATATTATACATACCATGCACCACGTTCTACACTAACCCTATTTTAATCAACTATTGTGCACTTACACTGTGTTTCTTCACTTATATACTGTAGTCGGATTGAAGCTCTCTGAAGATGGCGTTAATAAACACCAATATATATAGGAGCAAGAACTAATAAATGAATGAAGGAACAAAGTGGATTGTACAACAGATGGTAATTAAAGTGATAGTGCAGGACCATCATTTTTTAGGTTAAATGTGTATCTGTCTCTGCACTACAGATATCCACAAAGAATCTGTTTTATCATTTACCTAAGCACTGCAGCTGTCACACTTAGTCACACCAGTTGCAGCCTTTCTATGTTGTACAGCTGATGTGTTCAGGGAAAGAGCAAAAAATACTTTCTGTACTATGTGAAATGTGAGGTTCTTGTAAGAGGAGAACCTGTGGGATGTAAAAGACATCTCTGAAGCCACTGTTGCTTCCAAAATCTAACCTGATACTGGAGGCAGCAGGGCCTCTGAAACATCAGTTCAATTTTACCCATCTACATGACATCAAATCCCATACAACAGCTGTCTTCAAAGAACCCATGGTTCAATTTTCAGGCACTCATAAAATATAGTGTTGAATGATGGGCTGCTTAGTAAATAATGCATTAGGACAGATGTGGAAGGTGAAAACATGTGACCTCCTGGGAAGCATGTTCCAGAATTTCCATGAAACAAGTGAACAGATCACAGGAAGCCTATCACAGTAGTCTGTGCCCCAGCCAAAATATGGAATGAGCACATGCTAAATATACTGACTGACCCACCTTTTTCAGTTTGTATGTAGTTAACAGAAACAATAATTTTACAAATACAAAATTGAGGAGAAAGCAAAATTCTTTATTTTCATTATTTATGGGTTATTTTATAATGCTGTCTGTACCTTAATTACATAGTATCAAATAGTGAGACGGTTGGTTAACTATAATCCATACAAGGAATTGAAAGATATGTTTGTGGCTTAATCCATGTACTATTGCAGCACTTGTACAGAGAGCTCAGGAGTATAAACAGCATTCTGGCAGCTGTAATTTCATCTGACCATCTGTTAAACAGAAGTTTAGGAACTAGCAGCATAATTACTCATCCACCTGACTCACCATGTGTACTTCAATGTGTGTTTCAAAGAGACAATATGAAATGGACAGTCTACTGAAATATAGAACCAATATTTGTTACGTGTATTGAATATGAGAAACTGATAAAGGTCCATGGCATACCAACAAAGAACTTGGGTGGTGGAGAATCATTGAACACCATAAAACATCTCTGGGCAACTATAGCTTAACACTGATTATAAACCTTAAACACAATCATCATAAAGTCCAGAGATTACTACTTCAGGTTACAGTGTCAGCTGACACAGCTATTCAACATGTGGCTGGACTTTTGGACCCTTCCTGCCATGTTGTCACATACGTTAATTAATTGTTAATTACATACTGAGTCTACCTATGAAACACCCTCTACAAAATCTAGATGGCAAAGATTTTAAACTTCAAGAAGAGCCTGTTTCATAATTAAAGGCTAATGTGAAGCTAAGTTAACATCAATAGACTTTCTCAGTTCCCTTCTGTTGATTTTGCCAGTAGTTGTCTTTGGAATGAAGTCAACAAACCACACACCCCCACTTAGTCTCTTGTATGGTGAAACCTGACCTGCAATAAGAACAGAGTAAACTCCGTGATTGTGACAAAGTTAGATCCATTTTCACAATACTGAGAGTGGCAAAATATCTGAACAAAATAACCATGTTTATCTCTCTAGACTTTCACACATACATTTGCACAGTAAAGTAAAATTAGTAAAATGTACATATTCATAAATCAATTCTACAAATATTTCTCATCATTCATTTTTACTTGCCTCTCATGCTTGTTACCATGGTGCTTCTGTGCAAGTAATCACGATGTGATAACATTTGTTAGCACAGTATAAGGGCATTTGTTCCCGTGGTCTGACTGTGTTTTTCATTGTGATGTAAATGTATCTGATTTAAAAATTATTACTTATAGTTAGTTTTTGCAAGGTTTATGTACATTTTTATTATTACTTGCAAATTTAATTTGAATCCACATCGCCCAGTCGCAGTCAAAATTCTTCTTCAGTTAATATATACAAACTGAATTATTATATATGATACTTATTTTGCACTAATTTACAAAACAATGAACAACTAAGACATTTTTAAGACCCTGTAACAGGCCTACTTAATAGCGTGTACTGACTGAAAAAGAGAAATTTAAGCCTTTAACACTACTTTTTGTCACCCACTAGCATAGTAACACTGTTAATATTACCTCTTGTATGTCATATGTAAATGCCAAAATTATGTAAAAAAAAGAATACTCTTTACCGGCTTCTGCTGCAAGATACCAGCACTGCAGTTAGTAATGTCTGTGCATATATTCTTAAGAATCATATTATTTCTGAAAATATATAACAGAAGCATTTATAACTAATTATGACAGGTAGCAGAATATTCCAGTTTGTTGTACGCAAAACTTATGGTTGTCACAGTATGCTGAGTGTCTTAACAAAGTAAAACATTCCATGCATCCACAGAGTGTGGTCATTGCCACACTTTATTTCATTCTTGCACTGAGTAGTTTGGTGACTGCCTGTTGTTACCAGTCAGCCACTTTGCAGCTGTATATATGCAAAGGATCTGGTGGATATTAGTCACTTTTACTAGTCACTTTTACTATATCCATCTTGCATTAACGTCTTGAGAGCTACTGTCCTGTTTATCTTTCTGCATTATTGCTCAGACAGATGAAAGAATAAAGTGCAAAGAAATTAACCATCAATTACAACAATAATTTTTTTCAGAAATTTTGTTTGTTTTACAATATATGGCGGCCAACTTGTCCATCTTCAGGTAATACAACTGTGTACAGACTATGTGGGAGGAAATTAGCAAAATAAAGTATTATAAAAAGAAATGAGATCTCATTTTTTCATAAAATTTGGTAGTAAGCAAATTTATGTTACAGAAATAAATTCTGAATTGGAGGTATTGCAGCTGTCTAGACTTACATCTTAGTCAATTATAGGTTATATTTTCGCCAGTTATAGGCAGTATCTCCCACTCAGGATTTATTTCTATAATATAACCATCCTTATTACTATATCTTATGCAAACCATGAGATATCAATTCTTTTTGTAATACTTTATGTTGTTCATTTCCTCCCACATAGTCCTTACAGAATTGTATTACTTTAAGATGGCCAAGTTTGCTGAAACATATTGTCAAACACACTTAAACCTCAGAAAAAATAATAAAAAATGTTTGTAATCATTAATGATTAATTTCTTTACATTTCACATATTATCACAAAGGGATGTTGATAATAAAAGGTGGTGCAAATTTTTTACCCTTTCAAATTTTCTTCTCATCTGTTCCTATTCAGCTCATGTAAATGACCTGGTATGTTATGATGGACCTAGCATGTTAGGTTCCAGGTGCCCATCAGTTATGGACATCCTTCAGATTTCAAATCTAATGGTTGTTCACTCCAGCACTATTGGCTGGATATTACAAATTGTTAAGCCTCTTACCCACTCATCATTCTGCTGTTCCACTTTCTTAGGTACTAGTATTCTCCTCAGCACCTTATCTAAAAATCCCATTAGATATGTGCTAGATGCTCATTTTCTGTGTACTGAGTACCAAAATTGTACAATAACAATTTCTTTTAAACTCTTATAAAATAGTATCAATCAATTTGTACATGTTATCATGACCGATGTAGAAGAAAGCAAGGAGGTCTACTGTCACTTTACAGACTGAGTACTTACAAGCAACATAGTGTTTTATATCTTCTGCAGTTACCAGGGTATCACAGTCCCTGACTACAAATGCTCCAGGCAGTTCTCCATATGTTTCATCCTCAATGCCAATAACAGCTGCATCCTGAATACCTGGATGCAACACTAGAATGGATTCAAGTTCACTAGGTGATACCTGCAAGAAACATATTTCCCATTACCATGGCAGAAAGAGATGTTTTTGTAAAAATGCTTTCAATTTTTTTAATACAGCCATCATTATCATATTATGACCTAAATTCATAGATTTATATACTATATATTTAAAACAAAGTACTTAAGGACATACAAGGTATAAGTACATCCTTATATACATAACATATTGTCGGTCAATTATTCATAATACACAATGTACAACCTTCTTCTCTACACACATCTGGTTCATTTGCTTTATGAGCTAAGCCCATTAAAAAAATAAAAACTACTAAAATCACAAGAATAAATTATAAATATTGACAAATCACAATATGGTCTCAAAGCACACACTACCTTTCCAATTTCTCCAATTCACATCCTCAAAACATCAAGTGTCCTGAATATAAACACATTCAGTGACCTTCAGAATCACTGTTAATGACAGCAATATTGAAGTCAATAAATAACATGGTTTAATGTGGCCTCATTATTTAATACAAGAGTCTTTGTTATTCATGATCAATTGCAACCAGAAAAACACTACTCAAGGTGCATCACTTTGAAGCAGAGAATTTCTGTCTATAATAACATATACATGGCTTAATCAAGACTGGATTGGTATGCACAAATACTGAGTTCACAAACTATCTGTCATTCTTCAGGTGCAACAGCACATTATTTTCAAAGCCAGTTTCATTGCACTGTGAGGTAAATGTTGTGAAATGACTGAAAACATATTTTTGTGTTCTTTCCCACTTCCAGCCATGAGAGGGTAACACAACATTGTTTTTTCTAAACATCAATATGTTGGAAAAAAACATGTGATTGCAACATAAATATTAAACACAGTGAGTCATTAACTTAAAAATTACAAACAATAAAATATTTGTTAACACTTTGATGCTTACAAGTGAAGTTCAAACAATTTGTTTTGAATCTATTTGTGGCTACTGACATGCAAGTGGCAATGAAATCTCATATACTTTACCCTACGCACCCAGTTCGCATATCATTAATGTAAACATGGTAATAATATACAACTCACAGAGTCATGTCTTAATGGCTGTTCAGATCTTGTATGCGAGAGGATATGGCAGCTGTGTGAGATAAAACCCATTTTTGGTAGAATTTTGGGGAGTGTTAAAATTTTTTTCATGTATGGGTACCACATTTTAATTTCATTTTCTGTGGTTTTATAATGTTCTCTTTTATTTAAAAGAAACTATTAAAAAAATTGCTTTCTTCTGCATTGTTATATTACATAGCACCAACATCAGGGAAGGCAACATCCTCTGAAATGTTGGTACCTATATACCAAGCTGCATGGTGTCACATTCCTGAACAAGCAGTCTATTCATTCACCACAGCTGGTCAGTTACCTAGCTGGCACTGCAAAACACCTGCTGTTGGTAACATTGTGTTCATGGAAGGAGTGTCTTCACTGCATGAATTATGGCAACAAATTTTTTTGTGGGACAAAACTGCCACAAGAATCATGGTATAAATGTATTGTTTCACATACTGTTTGATGACAGGGTGTACTTGTCTAACACAACTATGTTGTGTTAGACAAGTATACACACTCCAATCTAGTTTATTATAAACACAACGGGGATGACGAACTTTATGATGATGACAGGGGTTGAAATTGTAGTTTTAGATACCTGATATCCTTGATATTTTATCAGTTCCTTCAGTCGATCCACAATGTAAAAATATCCATCTTCATTATAATATCCCAAATCTCCAGAATGTAACCAGCCATCGCTATCAATTGTTTTGTTGGTTTCTTCAACATTCATCATGTATTCCTTCATAATAAGTGGACCCCGGAAACAGAGCTCACCTTTACAGTTGGGACCAATAATTTTTCCAGTTTCAACATCAATAACCTATTAGCACCAATTAAAATCAATTTCTGGTTAGTTGATTCATAGTAGTAAATACTTGCCTGTGACATATGAACTGCCTTAAAATCTTTTGCGAAACCATTTACATTGCCTTTATCCTGACAAATTAAAGTATGTTTTTGTCCATCATCACACTGTGTAAAATTGTAATTGTACACACTGCACTCTAGTGTGTTCAGAATGGCAGAGGACATGTAATTACACCATGACTTACTGCATTACACATGGCACACAATAAAGTATTTGGGAATAAATCGTAGTACCTAACACAGATATGGTTAACACATTTCTGTGGAATTCTATGTTACACATACACATTTAAGGACACATAATGGTAATGAATCCACCTGGGAGAAAATAAGACTAGGGGTACCCCAAGGATTAATTTTGGGACCATTACTTTTTCTAATTTATATAAATGACTTTATATGTGAACAATACCAGTATAATAGTAACTAGCTCAAATTTGGAAAATGTTGAAACAAAAATTGATAAAATATTTGGGGATATTAATAATTGGTTCAAAGTAAACCAATTAACATTAAATTACAATAAATCAAATTACCTGCAATTTAATACTAAAAATAGCTGGGATTGTGAATTGAAACCTAACTATCAGGGTAATTGCATCAAAAGCTCATCAAATACAAAATTTTTAGGTTTGACTATTGATGACTCCTTATCATGGAAAGCTCATATAGACCAAATGATGTCCAAATTGAATACAGCATGTTTTGTAATTCGAACAATACAAGCTATAATGTCTTTAGAAACATTAAGAATGGTCCACTTTGCATACATACGTTCAATTATAAGTTAAGGGATAATTTTTTGGGGAAATCAACCATACAGCGATAAGATTTTTAAAATTCAAAAAAGGGTGATTAGAATCATTACAAGTTCAAGACCGAGAGATTTATGTAGGGAACTGTTCAAAAACTTAGAAATACTACCCCTATATTCCCAATATATATACTCAATATCAATATATGTTTAAAAAAATAAACATTTATTTCATACAAATAATCAGATCCACAATATTCACACAAGATTTAAAACCAACTTACATCCACCTACAGCTAATTTAACAAAGTTACAAAAGGGAGTGTACTACTCAGCAATCAAAATTTTTAACAAACTTCCGCACAAAATCAAAGACTTAGCCAGTGATATATTACCGTTTCAGAATGTTTTGAAGAGGTTTTTACTTACAAAATCCTTTTATAACAGTAAGGAATATTTTAATAAACAGAGATATTGCATTGAAATTTAAACGAACAATTAGTTTTAAGTACTTTAATGCTGCGCTCTATTTATAACTAAGATTCTCCCAACACTATGTATATTATATTAGTATGTAAGTGGATTTATAGAATGCAAATAAATTACATTACATTACATTACATTACATTACATTACATTACATTACAAGTTCTGTATTGGTATGTGTTCGTGAATTCGATGATGACGGTTACACAAAGGAGTTAATGTTTTCAGCTCTTACTTCAAAACTGGAATCATACAGTTCAGATTAGACATAAGCAGTCATTAAGCTTCTAATGTTGATATAGAATAAAAGGTATTTTCACAAGTAACTGTGTGCAGCAATTCTGAACTTGTATGGACGGAAGTATGGGGAATGAGCCCAGCCAGTTTGTCCTCAGAAATGGGCTATGGTTCTTTCAAATTACACCAGAGCATGTGCCTTAAAACTAGAAAAAATCATAGAAATCCTCGGTCAGGATAACTGAATAGTGTCAGACACATATTTTGTCAGCACAACTAACATGTTAGAGAAGCCTCAACTGGCCTGGTGAGATTCAGCTACTTTTCTTTGTTAGTTTTAGGGCAACTTCACATGGCCCATTGTCAGAATAAGTGCCTTCCAAGTTGCCAATATAATGAGTTCCCCAAATTAAATAAACTGAAAATTAAACTCTCAGTTAGCTCTCTAGTGTTAATGGCATAAACTGAAATTTCCAAATCCTTGTTGAGCTGTAAGTTTCAGGTAAAAAATTCAGGTCTACCTGCAATAAAAGAGACACCCTTACTACCGAGATGGAGGCACAAGAATATTTCTCAAACCACTCAAGAAATAGCTTAGTGTTTACTTATCCCATGTCTTCACGCCTTGAAAGCACCATGAATTAAAACTTTTTCGAACAATCATGAACTTTGTTTCAAATGCACATGCTGCACTACTACAACCAATGTCAGTTACTGTCTGTTCAGTACATGACAACATCTGGTTCCTCCCCAGTTTCTTGTTATAATGTTTTTATATAAAGATAAAGAGGGTGCAGGGCCGTCCCATTGGTCCTGCATGAATGCGCAAAGAGAATAACATCTCATACACAATGAACTGTGCAAACTGAAGAACAAACTTCTAACCTGCTTCACTATCTGCACTTCTTTTTTAATCCCACACACAATAAACTAATGCCATGTCCTAATCTAAATTTATGTAACCATCTTTCAAAATATGCATGCTCATGTTACAGTTCAGTTCTTTAAGGAATATTCATGTCTGTGCCATCATCATGTTGTCCGAAATAGGAACATGACCAATCCAATGAAGTGTGGAACATTGAACAACATCCTGATCCAAATCACAACATTTTCCTTCCTTAAAAATCTTACTAATAGTCACACTTTTCTTGCTTTCACTACCAGTACAGAACTTAAGAATTTCTTGTGCTTCTTCACGTCATACAAATTTGATGAACTAACATCCAATGACCTGGCTGGAGTGATGACTTACATGATATTTGTGGCTAAAGAGCAGGAACTTACATAGCGACAGCATCTTCATGGAGGGAGAAGTAGTGGTCTAAAAGTGCCATAATACGATCCGTGATGAAATAGCAAGAGCATCACACATGATACATATGTCTTTGTGGTAAATATTGCATGAGTAGAAGAAAGTAATCTACATTCACCCATTTATCTGTATCACATGCACAGGGACAAATTTATCTTTACCACTACACAGATTGCACTGATACATCAGTTACACATTTCCTTAAGAGCTGATATGTTTTGTTGATGAAAAATATGTGAAAAATAATTGCAGATATTTTATTGAAATCAGTTCCAGTAAATGACATAATAACATCTTTGTATTCTCTATAGTTGTTTTGTATAAAATTTTGGCCTACATTATGTAAAATTGTACCTGTGCACAACATGGTCACATGAGGGAAAGGAGGTGCAGTTCATCTCATTCTTAACTTCGCCACTATTTACGATTGGTGGGTCCAGATCCAGTTTAGACACGCTGGAAAATTCTCCTTCCAAGCATCAAACTACAATATGTCGTACAACCAGTCTACTACAGTCATGATAATGACCAGCTCGACATTATGCAGCCCATGGAAGTAAAATTATACCAAAAGAAGTACACTTTAATTTAGCTAGTAGCATTTGAATGAAATTTAAGATAAAAAATTATCCTTTTATAGTTATTTATCTTTCTGATATTGAGAGCGAAAGTAACATCAGTGAATTGATCCTAGAATAGTGTATTTCTGTACCAGGTAAGCTTAACTTTTGTGTTGAATTTGCCAAGCATTGCCTGCACACAAGCATTACTGTTGCATACTTTTTTGGTGCAAAATGACAGACAAGTGGCCCTCAGTACTTAGAGATAACACAGTAACTGTTTTTGAAAAACATTTAAAGCATTCCTGATATGTTTATAAAATAGTAATTTTTGTTTTGTACTTTCATATAAATAAGAGTTAATTTGACAGGGGTAACAACACTAGAGAACTGGATGATGTCACAGTCCTTTCCTTTCTGTAGCTTAATGTTTAAAAGGGTAGGAATTCAAATATGAATATTGCTGTCATGCCACTCTGTTCTAATTGTTTGTTATTGGACATGATCATATGATCTTAAAAATAGCCCCCAACAACAGCCATGATATTCCACACAAAACTCCATACGGAATCTTCATATCATTTCCACACAGCATTAAAATTTTGAATCTTTATATGTATTGGAATCAAGGGTTTAAATTATTATGAAATTGTTCTTCAGATCTAAGCCATACACTAAAGAAGTATATGTGATACCTTGCATTCCATTCCTGGTGTGACTTTTCCTGGTGTTCCCAGCCTGCAACTCTCTACTGTGCAAGTAAACATTGTGAACGTTGTTTCTGTTAACCCATATGAATGGTGAAGCACTGCACGTCCAGCTAATTTATTTAGCACTAGCTGCTGAAAGTTTGGGTTTAGAGGTGCGGCTCCTGTCCAGATGTGACGTACAGAGCTGCACTCTGGTTTATCCAAAACATCCCTCTTCATGAGAAACACTAACAAAGATGCCACTAAATGTAAAGAAGTTATCTGCAAGCACAATAAACAATCCGTCATCAAATACAGGTAACCTTTTGCTGCCAAATGACCTATAAAGGTGTCGTGCAGTGAACCATTTAAACTTGCCAAATGGCACATAAACGGGACACAAAGAGTGTCTCAAAGTTTGGAGGAAATTTATTCACTCTCATCCGATATACTAAGGAGGTTTACTACGTTGCTGGACTTTTGAACACCGTTTTTACACTTTCTGGATCTAACAGTACTCAACAGTTGGATTCTGTTATCTTCATGTGGGGCTAAATATACCCACCGAGATTTCAGGCTTCTTCTGGTGAGTAATTTGATTGAAGAAGCTGGAAAAAAGCCAAGATTGCTCTACCTCCAGATTGGTTAGAGGATCAAGTGCGGTTGCAACAAATGTTGTGCGACTCAATATCTGCTGTAACCAACAATGGCCAGCGAAATCATCCACCAAACTCCACTGTTATCTGGGTTCATCTCACAGCCAGAGATGGCCTGTTCATGATGCCTTGTTTCACGGAATATCATGCCACAGTAAATTTGTAAATCACCTTCATTGTGAATCCTGTGTGTTGTAATAAAACAGTGATCCAAGGTGCCACAAACTTTCTGCAGCAACCAGAATTATGTGAGTAATGAACTATTTACACCACATTTTATATAATGCATGCAATTCACAAGCCTAAATTAGTTATAAAAATAGGTGAACTTTTTTCCTGAATTACCCAATTCAAAAACAGAGTGCAAAATTTTATTTCTTAAAATACGAAAGAAAAGCCTATGAGATACGCATTTTTTTTTCTAAGAGTAAACATTAAAAATTAAAATTCCCAGTTCAAAATCTCGGCAGCTTGACGTGGCGCAGAGGGATTTAAATCAGAATTAAAAGCTGCACTTGGGCAGAGTAATGAAGTTACCATTAGAAAGGAGCACGTTACTGTGAAGTACATTTCAAAGTTCACACTAGGCACAAATAGGTTATTTACAAACATTATAGCAAATTATGCTTATAATAACGCTGCTATCATGTAACTTGAAACGCTCAAATTGCACAGTTTATTACTTCTGATCTTTATTTACCCTGTGACAAGAAATCGTCCTATTAAACTTCATCTGTTCTTGGTGTGCCAAACACATTCTGAAATATGTTCAGGTTCCATGTAGAATAGAAATGTAGTCCAAGATAATAAATCAACATAAAGTTTCCAGTTGCTGAAAGTACAATGTGGGTAGTAGGAAAATAGTAACATTTCTATTTCTGGTAAGATATATGAAATTAAATTCTAATTAATATTTGCAGAACAGCATAAATTAAGACATATGCCTGCTGCTTGACAAACGTTGGCATGTAATATGTCCAGAAAAAAGTTACTCATGCTAGGAGTTACCATACAGGGGTGCTGATAAGCCCTTAGCCCGACGAGGAAGGAAAGAAGCTAATATTTCTGTCAGAATGGAGTGAATTTCCTTCGGTGCCTTGCCTTGCAGGGGGGGACAAAAAAAAAAACTTGATGACAGCTCATGTCTCGATGTTGCTGAAATCACATGCATCCCTGATATGCTTCCGATCTTCCTCCCTTCCTGGTTGGGCTAAGGACTTATCAGCACCCCTGTACAAGCAGTGCATGAGGACAGTGCTATTAACATATTTATTTCTGTTTGCTGTGCAAAATAGTAAATTTGTGTTATTTTTGCTATTGATGTGTGATGAATGGTTTAAAAATGTCTAAAATAACCTGCACTGTAGAAGTGGCATAGTAATATTCTGTTTCCCCAAGATTGGGCAATTTGCTCCATATCTTAAACTTACTTTGTGTTCTTTGATGGACTGTATGAACAGATCTGGCTTAAATTTATGTACCACCACAGAACGAGTTCCTTCACACATACACATAAGTGCCAGTAGCAGACCATATGCATGGCAGAAGGGAGATACTCCTAAGGCGACATCATCACAGCTAGTATAGTGTGCACTGAAATGAATGAGAATACATTAAATTATGTATCAATTCCATGTTCTAAGAAACAATTCCGTCACACTTAGTATTATTACTTACTTACTTACTCCATGGTGCAGAGTCTTTCTTGAGAAGCTAACTGGTTTGCAGCTAGTCAAGAAATTCCCCGCACTTCACAGAACCCAAAGGTTCATTACCGCACTCACAAGCGTCCGCCAACTGTCTCTATCCTGGGTCAGCCCAATCCAGTCCATATACCCATATCCCACCTCCTGGAAATCCATCCTAATATTATCCACCCATCTACGCCTAGGTCTCCCCATTGGTCTCCTTCCCTCCGGGTTCCCCAGCAAGACCCTAAACACCCCCCTCTCCTCACCCATTATTATACTAGCATAAATTTAAATTCGTTGTAGGTTCAAAACTACCAGTTAAGCTAAATTTGCTTAAATACTTTGTTCTGTCTTCAGTTATACTCAGTCAGTTTAAAATGTGTTATCTTCATTAATTTTGAGCAGAATACAGATTTATTTTGCTGCATAATTTTCTGTCTTTTATTGCCATTAATTTTTGAGACATAAATGTGGTCACCTTCAAACTGATTATTTCAGAAGCCATACTATTAAATATACAAAATTAGTCATCAGACTTGCAAAGTTTGTACCGTGAAAAAATATAAAATAAGACATCATATTTAATTTTTAGCAGTGCCAAGAACGTTAAGGGATGTATGCAAAGCGGCAAGAAAATCAGTTGCCACTGATTTTTGCATCTATGTGGTACAGGGTTGCAATGTGAGATGGAAAATAATGGCTGTAGTATTTTGGGATTGTGAAATTTACAAAATTATCGCCTAGATGAACAACAGTGATATCTACTAAGTTGATTCCATAAAAATAATATCAGAACTGTTGATCTTTAATGGCAACTACAGGCCATACACAAGCACCATTGAGGTAATAAAATTTGGATATACAGTGTTGCTGCACCCACCCTTCAACCACACACCTGACATGCTATCAGTTTTTCACCTGTTTCATCCTTTGAAAACCCCTTTGAAGACAACATTTCATGGACAATGAAGTACTGCAGAAGTGCCAGTGGCTATGCGAGAGCTCTTGTTCAAAGATGGAAGAATACCATTGGCAAAAAAAGACTACTTTGAAAAATAACTGTTTTCTGCAATTTTGTAATGAAATTCTGTGAAATGTTTACATCTAACTTGTGAAAAGTACAAAATAAAAAAGTATGAGGAATTACTGTCCAACTTTCACAGTTCTACACTGAAAATATTAGGCAGATAACAGCTGTATATATATATATATATATATTTTTTTTTCCTTGTGTTCATGATTGATGAGTGATGTCAAATTTGAGTCTATTTATCCAATATGCTGAGTCCATTCAGACAGTGCAATCTGCCTAATTTGAATTCATTTGTACTCAGTCAGCATCTCTACAGTGCAAAGCATTTAGTTTGCCCTAAAGTGTGTATTTGTGATGTGAATTTGTATATGTGATTTGTGATACTGATGGTGTAACAGAATTGGATGAGTGGTACCTTCAAATCTGGTTTTCATGCAACAGCATTAATGACAGAGAGGTAATGGATCCCAAAAATCTGAAAGTAATGCGCTACACATTTAAAAAAGTATTATTTTGACAAATGTCTGAAGAGAATAAGGAAACACAGAAAACTTCTACTGGCATTCTGAATGTTATCCAAGATTTTAAATAGCCACTTCAGTGGTATAATTTACCCAGTATCATTCAGTGACCAGGGCGCTTTTTTCACATTTTGAAGCTTGTAAATATATTAACGGGATGGTTTCTGTTGTTTTAGTCATTCACTCCAGGCATGGGGTGGGATAGTACATTAATACTTCCCAAAACTAGTTCCTTTCACATTGCATGTGCTTCTTATTCGTTAGTAAATAAAAAATGAAGCAAGTTGAACATTGTTTACTGGAACAGAAAGAACGCAGCACAAGACAAAATTTCAAAACTTATGCTTGTCCCACACATGTGCCATCTCATCATTTATAGAATGTATACAGACCTTGTGGTTAGTGCTGTTGTAATATTAAGGTGTGTTATCACAACTCCTTTTGGAAGACCTGTAGATCCACTTGAGCTCAGTATAAATGCTGGAAAATCTTTGGTTTGTCTCTTATTGGCTTCATGTTTCTCTGCTGGATTGTGAGCAACAATGGATGTTTTTTCATTGTATAGATATTTTTGTTTTATTTTCTGCATTACAGCTATGGATGTGGGCTGTAAAATATCTTCCAGAGGTCTTGTGTTCTTTGGGAGTGATCTACCCTTCGAATCCCAAACTAACACTTTTTCCACGCTGCATGTCTCTAAATATTGCTCCAGCTTGGTCTCACAGACAGATATTGAACACATTACCATTTTAGGCCGTGAGACTGATAATGCATGTTCCCATTCTCCTGGAAATTCACGTAGTTAAGACTGTAGTTTCAGACAAAAGAGAATTTATTATTGCCTGTGAATGTATGCACCAAAAAAAAAAAAAAAAAATTTGGTTGTAATAAAAATTTTTTCGTCCTGCTGAATGAAACACATTACAATTGGTAAAAGTGTGTTGAATGTTAGGCATTTTTCCTGTATAACTATTTTAATGTTTGT
>Ga0123357_10003999_pt1 | contig 17136 bp, 8 predicted proteins | sample TergutEmb28metaG_FD_89873 | JGI IMG/M metagenome (GOLD analysis project Ga0123357, IMG submission 89873) | Embiratermes neotenicus P4 segment gut microbial communities from Petit-Saut dam, French Guiana - Emb289 P4 | ecosystem: Host-associated > Arthropoda: Insects > Digestive system > Gut ... | reverse complement strand
TAATTCAAAGGTTATTTATATTTGTTTTTTTTGACCTAATTGAAAATCTTCTGCACTCATTCTGCCGGGGGGGGGGGGCAAACAATAATATGTGGAAATATTAAATGCTGCTGAACAGTGAACTTCCAGATTAATTAACTGTAGTTAAAACTAAGAAAAGTAACATTCTATTTCTACAACCTGAATTTGCAGTGCTTATGCTAAGACCAAAGCCTGCTGGAAACAAGATAGGCGAATTTATGCATAACAAAACATTGAGGCTTATTCGAATAACCATTGTTGTTGTGGAAAAGCAAGTAAGTATTACATATTCTGAGTGTGTGTCTGTGTTTGTGTGGCTTCTCTGGCTGTACCATATTTTTCTACATTATCTCGTAAATTTTGTGAATTTTAGAAATAAGGTACGGAATGTAAAGCATGTGTTTTGATTTTCTCTACAACTTATGCCTGGAACATTACTCATTCTAAGAAGAATTCAGTGAGGTATTATGATAAAGGTGCATAGGTCTTCATGCAAAGTACCTATCATTCTTGTAAGACTTTAATGAAACTTGAATTTTATTGACAGATTTTCAAAAAATACTCGAATATCAAATTTCAGGAAGGTCCATCCGGTAGGTGCCAAGTTGTTCCATGCAGATGCACAGGCAGACAGACATGACAGTACTAATAGTTGCTGTTTGCAATTTTTTTAATGCACCTAAAATGGATTATCAGCTAGTTTTTCCACCTCTCATCTGCACAACTCATTTTCATACATTACATATTAATGTTATTTATCCATCTTCTTCTCAATCTTCCAAGTGGCTGTTCCCAAAAGATGTTGACACCAAATTGTATATGTTTTCCAACAGTATATTATTCAGCACCAACAAACCTTTCTGAACAAAAATTAAGTATTCCATTGTGTTAAGCATGAACCTCCTATGCCAAATGTCATGCAAGTCCATCATATTGTTTGGGCGATGATATGTACAACAAGATCTGGAAAAGAATGTCTATTTGATGCAAGTACAAAGTGTATGTAACAATCTGTATTTCAAGATGTAACACACATTTTCATCGTTTTACCTTGTGGAACACCTGTTACAATTTTTATATTCTTATGTCCTTCTATACTCGGGGAAACAACTTAAGATGCAAGTGAATGCACTGGAATTACCATGTCATGCATACAGCTGCTCACTTATTTGAAAAAGTACTTTAAAAATTATATTTATGATATCACTGGCAGTTGTTGCACATTTCAGTTTATATTAGAGGCAGTAATATATTGCAAGTCCTCCTGGACAGTTCTGAAACCATGTTTCTAAGTAGCTGTTCTTTGCACTTTGTGAATGTGCAATGGAAGATGGAAAGCTTTAAAATTTTATATATATTCTCATTTCATCATCTGTTTCTCTCATGAAGGTAATGTGATTGATGTGGAGTCAGGGCGCTGGATAGGGAGGCTTAGTGGTCTTGGTGCAGGTCTTGACTCCTTCTATGAGTACCTGTTGAAATCATATATCATGTTTGGTGAATCTGAGGACTATGGAATGTTTGAAGAAGCGTATCGTGTTATCAAGCAATACATGCGTAGAGGGTGAGTTAAAAACTTCATATATTGCGTGACTTAACACTTATAGCAGTGATGACAAGGATCACCGTCAGGGACATTACATGATATTGAATGATAAATAATTACCAGTGTTTTATATGAGCATAGTGCCTTCAATTTTAGGGTTAAGCGTTCTTGAAGTACTTGCAGATTAAGTCGCTGCACTCGATAAAACAGCTGTGACCATTTACCAGTCAGCATGACATGACATTTCAAAATACTTGAATCAACTAAAGATATTCTTACATGTGAATTTAGGCTTCAATTTATATTCAGTTTGATACAACTTCAGTGCATTTTATTAATTGATTTTATTCAATAATGTAGAATATATATTAATATTATATGTGATTTCTTGTACAAAAGGGATGAAATGGCAGTTTTCAAAAAAGTCTCTTGCTGACAGCTACATCAAAATGTCACCTGGCTATCAGTCCAAGAAGATTTCATTCAATTTTTTTCACTGTAAAAGCTTCAAGACATATAAATATAGTAACATTTTTATTTATTTTTGCAGTATAGCAGAATTTGACCTCTTACAAGTTGTACTTCATCCTTCTTCCATTGTCCAGTTTTTCCACTGCAAACTACCACTCTGTGACACATAGTATTTCTCAAGCACATGTTTTTGTAAAATCAATGACACATGTTAAGGTTCTGTGCAAAACTTTCTGATTTAATAAAAGTTGACGTCAATAGGGACCCTGAACCGATTACATGCTGTGCAGACCTTACAGGCTTGAGACGAATATTTGAGAGAATTATTTGAAACTAACGAGCGTCGATAGTCTATCTGCATTATAGGTACTGTGCAGTAGATGGGTAAGGAGTGAAGCCATTAAATACAAGACACTAAATGTGACCACGTTACTCACTGGATGAAATACAATAATAAGACATTGTGAACTGTAAGTTTTAACTTACCTGTTGGGAGAGGGCTGGCAGATACTTTAAGCAGGAAATAATTAGTGCCTGTGTTAGGCTGTGACTGGTTAACTACAAAGTATGCACATGTAGGAACACTGTAATTAGATTTTGAAGGTTTAAGTCTTCTGAGATGTTACACTGTGTCACTGGGTAAATAGTTACACTGTGGAATTCACTGCAGTTTCACACATCATCCATGTGCAAGGGTCATTGTGATATGCAAAGTCGTATAGCATTGAAATTTTTGGGAACCATTTACCCAAAGACACTGCATAACATCCTAAAAGACTTGAATCTTCAGCAACACTACTGTGAGAACCTAAAATCTCACAGCTCACAAAGTTTTGTTATACTGCATTCTCCCCCAGTCCCAGAAAATGCTTGGATGGCATTCAGTGGGCTGTTACCACTCTTCCTACAAAGTAGCCATTGAATTTGAATTGTTCTGTCATCTGTCATCATTGTCAGTGCCTATAGAAAAATTATGGTCAGATCAGAAGAACAAGTGATGAATTCATTTACTGCTAAATGATGTTGAATTTTCCCTTAGAATAAGTACAAAATATTTGAGTGTGATTGAACTCAGATCCTGTAGAAGAATAGTTGGTTGCTGTGCTGAACTGAGTTAAGTTGCAAGCAATCCGCTCTTCGAGTATATCACATTAGTAGTGGAGACAGGTGGAAGGAACTGCCACAGTAATTGATTTGAGTATTCTGCTCATTAATTTTGCTCTATTCTTTTCCAGACGAGTTCATTGTAACCAAGGTTCTGGCGATCACCCTCTCTATGTGAATGTTGACATGGTGAGTGGTGCCACACATACATCATGGATAGACTCACTACAGGCTGCCTTTGCTGGAGTTCAGGTAAATAATCGAGATGAATGGACATTGGAAATGCTCATACTGTGTGTTATACAGTGTCTGGCAGTAATTTAAAATTAGTTACTTATTTTTACATACTAAATCTGGGAAGCTGCATTTCTGCTGCATGAACAGAAGGTACTTTACCTTGCTGTATCATCTGCCATTGTTATATAGCATTGGATGGTTGTGATAAAATTATTGTTTTTTGTATATGTTAAGTAGGTAAAATTTGGGAAATTTGGGTAGGCTAAAAATGATGACATTTTCTTATTCTGCTCCTGAGGAATATCAAATTGTGTAGTGTGATTGGTGTTTACCAGCATTAATTGGGAGGTTGTATGTTCATCCACACTGGAGTAAGCATCCATAGACCGCATACTGTCATAACTTAGAAACCAAAGTAAGAATCATCATCCGAAATTTGGGATCTCATATAAGCATGGTTTATACAGTACTGTGTACACAAAAATACAATTTGTTGTTTAAATTTTTTTCCTAGTTTGAACAGATATTGAATGCAGTCCTCTGCAAGCATTAGTTACAAATATGAAGAATTTAATAAATTCTTATATATTGCTTGGGTATTTAGGAAGCTCAGATGTGTAACACAGAAAATTATAGATTTCTTAATTATTGTTATGGTGCAAATAGTTAAGTAGGATGAATGTTTCAGGAATTTTGATTTAAAACAAGGAAAAACACACACACGTGCACGCGCTTCTCCGAAAAATTAAGGTACAGAGGGTATGCTTGTACCAGTGGCCTAATATTTTTGTTTTATTTTCCACAAGATGCCATTTATTTGATAACTTTATCTGTTTCTGTTCAAATAACACTCACTTTTTTATAAACCATGTGCTGAAATTTAAATACCAGTGCGGTTGTCTACAGGTTAAATGTGTATCGTGTAAAATACAAAGGAGGCAACAGACTAATTCTTTAATCCCAGTATCACTACTGTAACGTTCAGCTGATGCTTGACAGGCATCCTTCACATTATGTTCAGGTTCTTTATGGTGACATTGAGGAGGCAATTTGTACACATGCACTCTACTATTCCATCTGGAAGCACTATGGGGTTTTGCCAGAACGCTGGAACTGGCAGCGGCTGTCTGCTGATGTGACTTTTTATCCTCTCCGTCCAGAGCTGGTGGAATCTACATATCTCCTATACCAGGTTTGAAAAAAATATGAACATTATTACTACAGTATGAATTGATTTGTCAGCTAATGAACGTGTTTAGTCAACCAGGGGAAAATAATTTTCCAGTTTTGTGTATAGTGTTTGTTTTTCCATTGAATATATCACTGTTATATGCACTGTTCAGTTATCAGTTTTCATTTGGTAAAAAATATCTGCTTATAATAATTCAACAATTGAAAAAATTATATATTCTTCATATATTCGTAATGTTTAATTATTTCATGGAATATTCCATAGAAAGCAGAAGACTGCTTCATTGTGCTTATATTGAGCAGTGAATTCAGTTGAAATATACATGTTTGAGGACTGGTTTGTAACAAGTGTATGCATCAAGTATAAAGGATTTTAATTTTAGTGGCTGTTTTTATGATATTTTGTGCTATTATTTTGTATTTTAAGTTTATTTTAAATATTTTGATAATTTTCAGGCAACCAAAAATCCATTTTACTTGCATGTGGGTATGGACATCTTACAAAGCTTGAACAATTTCACTAGGGCAGAGTGTGGGTATGCAACGGTACACAGTGTGCTGGATAAGAGTTTGGAGGATCGCATGGAGAGTTTCTTCTTAAGTGAGACTTGCAAGTACCTATACCTGGTGAGTAATGTTACTAACAGCAAAGTTACATTAAATCCCTTCTTTCATATTCTTCACACAATACATCTGAAACAGACACTTCCTGCATGTTTTGCTTCAGACCACACTAATGAATTATGTGAATTTGTTGAAAAATTGCACAAGCTTGAGGTCTTCATTCTTCTGGAATGTTGTGCTTTGTGGCCTGGTTGTTATTCCCCAATGTTTTGGGACAGCCAGTCCCATCTTCTAGGGCCAAACAGTCCAACAGTCTTGGAATATTATGCAAAGTTAATTGGCAGTCATTTACCCACACATTTCAGGACAGCCTGTCAGTTCCACTTTCAACTGGACTGTTTGACACTTGAAGATGGGACCAACAGATTGTCCTGAAACGTCGGTAACTAACTACCAGTCAACACTGCATAACATCCCAGCAGAGCAAAGATCTCATTCCCACTGCAGCAAAAGCCTGAAATCACACGTATTGCACCAGTTTCATGTGAGCATCTCTTGACTTCATGTTGATTGTGCTTTTAATTTATTTTGCAGTTGTTCGATAAAGAAAATTACGTAAACAGACACTTCAGCAAGTATGTATTTAGTACAGAGGGACACCTTTTTCCAGTAGATATTAAGTTCCGGTCCAAAGTGTGGGAAGAAAAGACTGTGGTGGCTGATACTGGATTAGTACAAAGCAACAGAAGTCTTTCAGTACGTAAATTATTAAATCTAGCGTTGTTTATTTAAACTGAAAGAAATACATACCAAGAAACATACAGTATAGATCCATTCTCTTATTGAGAATATTGTTAAATATATGTAAGCAGGAACCCAGAACAGAATATTACAAAGGATAGGATGAACTTATGAAAATCTCTCACATTACTGTGTCTTTTCCATATGTTGTGTGTTTGTGTAGCATTAGTTAACAGGCATGTTTCATTTTCTCCATCTAAATAAAGAATGCAGTTCATAAATACAGAGACTGACTAATGGCTGTGGGTCAACCTCACTGACTTGTTGCTTCTGTCTGCTGTAAGCTTGTTCCAGCTTAACATACAGCAGGATACCTGCATGGGCATGATCACTACTGTCATTAGTCCTCTGGTTCTTCACAGAAAAATGGTGACACCCTATTCTCAAATCAGTGATGCATGTCTTAATGTATGATGTCATTAGTGATTATATACAGTGAACCAGTAGTGCAGTTGTGTGAAATCATATTGCCATACCAGATATACAAGATGAAGATTTTATTGAATATAATCTTTTCCTTTATTCTTACTTAAGCTTCTAATTTATGGAATCATCTTGTATTCAGGTAAATATAGAATGTATGTTGAAACTTTCACTTTCAGTGATATATTTTGTTTTGATTTTTTAACAGGATATTTTACATATTTATGTGGAAAAAAAATTTTTCAGTGTGATGCTGTTGATGCTGAAAGAACATACTTCCTGCCTATCAAGAGCCATTATTTACTGCAGATCAGTGAAACTTTAGGTTTAGAGAATTATTGACATATCATGTAAATAGTATTTTTTGTCTATAAGTTGTTACATAAATATATACATATGTACATACATACACACACGATTTCTTTGTAAGGGGTGAATCAGCTGAACATTATGAAGTTTGGTGTAATTCTACTACAGTGTAATTCTTTAGCAGAGGATCTTTGATTTTTGCCTTTATTATTTTTGTGTAGGGATGTTCTTTTCAGTGTGAATGCTGTATGATGATGTATTTATTTCTTTAAGTCAGAGGCATACATGTTAAGATCATGGTATTGCATTTGAGCTGCTTCACACATACACACACACACACACACACACACGTTAATTAAGAGATATATTGAAACTGATTTGGGTTTGTATCGAGTGATAATATCTGTTGTGCTAGTACTCTAAACAACAGAAATGTGTTAATACTTCAAATAAAGAATAAATTTTGGTGCTGCAACATTCATGTATCTTAGGCATATATTTTTAAAAAATTTCCAGCCATAAATTTCACAGTAACTTCACCCTGGCCTGATGTTCCAAGGGGTTGTAAAATTCAGCACACTCTGCCTGACAAGCTGAATGTCTGCTGCAGTGGTATATTTGATTCTCTTAGTTGTATTTATCAGAAGAGCTATATCAGCAATATGTGATGAGCTTATGGCAATGGTGAAGCTGTGAATTCCATTGCAGCAGTTGTTAGCTAAGTATGGTTATTAGGTATAACTGGTTTTTCATTTGAATACATTTTTTCAAAATTTGGTATTCATTTTTGTGTATTCACAGTTTTTAATTTGTGTTCGTGAAATATGTGTATATCTTCCACAATAAAACCCACTTCCAGAGGTGAGGGCTTTCATGGCATCCATGCAGAGCCTTGTGGTTCCTATGTGTCTGTTGTGATCCACTTTTTTGTGACTTCATGCTCATGATTAATGGTATTGCACATTGTTTATGTTTATTAATGGAACAGACAAATTATTTCAGCTTTGACAAGTGTAACAGTAGTTTCAATTCCCGTAATTTCTGCTTTCTCACAACATCCTGATCTCCAACTCCCCTAGTTGTCTTGCTCACCACTGTAACCTCCATCGTCGGTGAATGATTGCTGTACCTGTTTTTGGATAAATATTCTGATGTGTTTAGCTGATTAACCCTGGATACTCTTGCTTATTTTCTTACTGCAAATATATATAAATACAATACAGTGTATGTTTATGTATATTTTTATATCTGATTATATAGTTGTATGATAATTGTTTGAAGTTTTATATCAGGAATGCCTTACATGAATTAAAATGACATTATTTGACTTCCATGTTTGACTCCAGATCACTTTGTATTCAAGTCAATAATAACAGCAAGTAATGTAAATACAACCAGATTTAATAACATGGCCCTTCGTGCCTCCAGCATGTTTCATTTTGTAAGCCACTGTCATTTTCAAGGGTGTAGAATTAAGTGGAAGCTATTAAAAATTTTACTGTTTTCTGAACTGTGGAGTTCTATGTTTAACTGTTCAGTGAAGTAATCAGAATATTATCTGGGCATCACATACACTACTTCCTCCATTACTGTAATAATATTTGGTTTATAAAATGTGTTATCATATTGGAAATAATTTTGATATCGTTCTTAGTGAGAATGTGGGTTGAGATAGCGTAGTTGGTATAGCAGCTTGCTACAGTCTGAACTGTCCGGGGATCGCATCCTGGCAGGGGAGGGATAGAATTTCCTTGCCTGTCCAGACTGGCTTTGGGCCCCACCCAGCTTCCTGTACAATGGGTACCAGGTCTCTTCCCTGGGTGTAAAGCGGCTGGGGTATGGCGTTGACCACCCACCCCCATCTAGTGCCAAGGTTGAAGAAAGAGTATAGCTATACTGCTACGGCCCCTCTGCGCCTTCGTGGCCTGTTCTAGGATGAACTTCACCTTTCTATGTTCTTGGTAAGAGTACCTTTTCCTTGTTCTTCTGTCAATTTTATTTGCTTATTTAACTTATCAATTCTGATGGTTCCTTCAGTGAGTGTAATACCTAGAATTGCTCTATATCTGTTGTTATACATTTGTGTTCATCACTTAATTAAGAATTATTGGCCTCTTGGCCATTTTTATCAAATTGATCTTCCTTATATGGATATGAGCTTTACTTTGTAGTTCCATTTTTGTCAGTTACAAGGAGCTTTTTTTTTTTAATAGGCTGTAGTGATGAGGTTTTTGATGTTCACTGCTTTGATGCTTTGGGGTTCAGTTGTACTGCTGTTTTCTAAGTTGTTGGTTATTTAGAGTGGCATAATTTTAAATAATCTGGTTTCTGATTCAGAAATTGCATATGTGCTTTTTTCCACACAGCTACACCTATATTATATTTACATTGTTTTTCTAAAGATGATTTCCAAACTGTGCTTTGGATACTTGTGCATTACATGCAACTGTGGATAAGTGCATCATAATTTTATTACACCCTTTCTAGCATTTTCTTTCCTTCTTAAAACTTTTGTTTCCATTCTTCTTCTTCTTCTTCTTCTTCTGCTGCTGTTGCTACTGCTGCTGCTGCTACTACTACTACTACTACTATATTTAGACATAGATTATCATAATATATATTGAATTCTGTCTTGAATTTACTTTCTGTTTCTACGTCCTAAACCAATACTTAGAAGTTACACATGATTTATATAGTTGTTCGCTGTCATTTCCTTTCTTATGTACAGGGATGTCATTTAGATGTTTATCCTATTCTTGGTTGCTAATACTTTGCACTTTTGCAACAGCTCAGTCTCTTCTTCTAATATTAGTATAATGTATAGCAAGACTCTTTTTGATACATCTTACTGAACCAGATGTTACCACTGAATTTGAATAGCTTCCCCTTGATACAGATAAACTAGCGTGCACATTTGGTGCAGTTTGTACCGCCAGCAGCAGACATTTTCTGAAAAACAAAAACTGGTTTAATGCCAGTGGTTATTTGCAAGCCATTCATACTTATACAGGTTGAACATGCAGTCTGTTAGAGAAATGGTTTGTGCATTGTGTTAATTTGCTGCTGAGTGTGATAAGTGATTGTTGAATATTATTGGAATTACTGAAGGACTTTTGTGTGCAGTATAGGCAGTACATGCTTTTGGGCTAAAATAATGTCACATGGTAATTTTGTGTGTGTTAAGCATTTATGATATCATTTTAAAATACAGTGAAAGAAAGCTGTACTTGGACAGATTATAATTGTACTGCAGGTAACTGCAATGGAAACAATTAAAGTGAGGTTGTCATCTACACATAGATTCTGAAACTGCTGAAAAATAATTAAAATATATTTATTTTTCATACAGATGTCCTGATCATGATTGAGTTTTCACTAGACTAAGTTGTCTGTCACATACTAATTAAGCTGTATGCCACTTTGAATACTTCCTACACTTGTAATTTTTTTACCAGTTGAAAATAATCTTATCATTCATGAGATACGCTAGTTGCTTTCTAATTGCGATCCAGACAGTCCAAACAACCTGTGAATTCCCCTTCCCCCCATCTTTTTTTGGGGGAAGGGTGCACTTACGACAGGAAACAATTATGTTTCTTCCCCCCCCCCCCCATAACAAAATGCTAAGAAGGAACTCAAAATACCCCATTTTTGTTTTTTTATTATAAAAGCATTAAAGGGATGTGTCATAACATGCTGATAGTTAACTTATGCTTTTATAGTGCTGGTTTTCATTTTCTAATTTGTGCTCCCCCCCTCTCCAAAAAAAAAGGGGGGGGGGCATTACACTGAATGCTGTAGTGGTTTCCTAAGTATTGCAGTTTAAAAGTACTGAAAGTTATGTACAGTAATGCTCCCCTTCCCCTAAAATTTGCACAAATTAATTCCCACCTTAGACAATAGATACCAGTTTTGAAATAGAACAAAACATGGAACACACTTCATAAAATTGACTTCAATGAAAGTAGTGACCTTAGACTCATTTGCAAAATTGCAAAAAGTGACAGCTTCACCATGTCTGTCTACACACATGGAACAACTCGGCTCGCACTGTTCAGATTTTTATGAAATTTGATATTTGAGTATTTTTTTAAAATCTCTCAAGAAAATTCAAGTTTCATTACAATCGGACAAGAATAACGGGTACTTTACATGAAGACCAATATACTTCTTTGATCATATCTTGTTCAGTTCTTCCTAGAATGAGAAATGTTTCAGACAAAAGTTGTAGAGAAAATCAAAACAAACATTTTATGTTAAATAACTTTTTTTTTTTTTAATTGTGTCATTTATGTGATATTGTGGAAAAATATTGCAGAGTTGGGCAGGCCATACATGACAATGTGGTAAGTGCGCATTGCATGCTGGATACCTAAGGTTATAGACACACACTCTCAGAATATGTAATACTTATTGCTGTTACACTGCAACAGTGGTTGCACCAACCCACATCGGTGTTACGTTATGTGTACATTGCCTGCCTTGTGTTAACCTTACCTTGCCGATAAAGACAGCATAGTTGCGAAATGCATAACAATATATCTGTGCCTACTGATTTTTGTTTTGAACGTGACTCTTAAAGAGTATCATAAATACAGTATAAAACTTTATTTGAATGAATGAATGAATATGAGTTTCACATGTGAAACATTTTGACTTCTGTGGTGTTTTAACACCAGAGACTGAGATATTCAGTCTCATTTTTGTGCTTAGAGTTATTTCTTCAGCCAATGAAAAGTGGACTGTTGAAGAATGTTTTCAACATTTAAGTACAATGTACATTATCAGAAATATGTTTGTACATACTGTGAGAACTTGGACTCAGAGCTGTGGCTCTTGTGTATTGTGAAATGAATAAATTCACATTAGGTTTGGATAACACTGTCTTCCAGTACATAGAGTTATGGAATCAGCTGATTGAGTCGTTGGATAACTTCTCCCATTGTATGGCAAGTTAAAATTAATATTTGGTTGTATGGCCATCAGTTTCCATACCCATACAATTCCCAGATTCTGACTTTGAGTCATACAATTATGTGTACTGTAACCCTTTGGTGCCTAGTGGCAGGTACAGCCGACAGCCTTACCACGGCCATGTGCAGCCCCATATAAACTCTGGTCTGCTGTACATTACATGGGGCATTTAATTCCAGTACCAAAGGGGTGTCCAGTAACTGCCATGTGTTCCAAATACTTCTGTAGAATATGCTGAAGGATGTAACAGTTTCATGATGTACCATGCTATCATAAATTTGTAAGAATAAATGTAATTTCCAGCTACTACAAAAACTTAGAACTGTGTTTAAGTAAGTTTCTGCATGGTGTAAGGAACATCATGTCTCATGCTTTTAAAATATGGGATTTGTTCTTTCTTATGACCTGAAATGTTTGTGCTGTCACAGTGTTCATAATTTTCTACATTCAGACTTTTATATAAAATGTGTTGGCATATGAAACAGCCCACCATACCAAATTTCAAGTGCCTCAGTAAAATGGTTCATCATTTGTTATACAACTGAGAAACTGTATGTACAGTTTGTACATTTAGTACATTCCATTTTAACCTGAATGATTTGTAACAGAAGTTATATATTATATTTTTTTATAAGTCTCTGCATTGTGCAACAGTTCATAGTGTTATATCTAGTGTTATGCCTCAGTCATGTGAAAACCTTCCTGGGGATTTGTCACACTCATCTCAGCTGGAACTGTGTGTTTTCCAGCCACTGGATTTGTCATACTATTAGAGGTTACCACGACGACATACTAATCCCCAGTCCATTTTATTCTCAATAAAGTGGGAGATACACCCTGCGTTGCCCAACTGCTTTTTCTTTGAGAAACAATTAGACTAATATGGAGAAGAAATATGCATCACTAAAAGAGTGGCAGATTGAATTTTATTGCTGACAGAACCTTCTGTATGTGTAATATTTCATTACTTAATGGTATAAACCACTAAAGGTACAGTAATGCTGGTTTAAAATCTTGCACTGTTGAGAAGTAAGTTTTGAGACGTAGAAGGTTTTTGTCAATTTAAAACTGTACTGAAATGTTATGCTGTGAACAATATAACAAGCAGCTGAGTAATGTGAATATTCCTGTTGTATTATAACCATATGACGTATTAAGAATGAAATGATTGTTCTCTTACATGTACTTACATGTATATAAAATGTATTTTTCTTTTTCCACATTTTGAATACAAGAGAATATAAAAATTAAAAACAAAGAAACCTGAATTGCTTGAAAATTGATTAGCAGTATAACACCATTACATCAGTTATCAACCCACAACACCACAGTGTCACAACTCAGAAGACCACAGTCTGAACAATCCCAACTGAGAAAACCTAAAACCTTATAACCACAGACATCACTAGTGAACTGTCAGCTATCTCCACTGCACCATCTTCAGTTCATAATTCTGCAAAACCTCATTTATACAAGGATGGAGACCAATATAAAAGTATCCTCATATGTAGACTTCTGGACTAAAGTTTTGATATGAACTGTTTACCCCTTCCATTATAAATGGGACTGTAGTTAAGCGCTACAAAGTTACATTTAACTGCAACAGTTGACTAATTCACATAATCAGATTCATATTTTTCTGTGCAGAGTGAATAATCTTTAACTCTTTTTGCAAGATGCAAAAAGTTCAAATGCTGAGTATCACTGGTACCTGGTTACAGTAACCTTCAAAATATGATTCTTTAGGGTTTTAACATTTGAACTGGTAGACTTTTTGAATTTTGTTTCATCATCATATGTATTTAAAAAATAATATGTTTACATTTCAGGGATGGATCCTGCCTCTGAAATGTAGTGTATTATATTTCTGTATGTGCAATGGCAGAAGTCCAAAAGTCTGTGAGTTCAGAGTTTCAGAATATTCTGCACTTGCATGACAGTTTTTATTATAAACACTGAAAGAACAGTGTAGTATATAATGAAAGGCATCCTAACCGCAACAAATACAGAACCCAAGAGGGCCTGACATTTTTTATTTGACAGCATACAACTCATTTTACAAGTATATGAAGCTTTTACCATTTGTATTTTGTGGACTTAATGGGTCCTCAAAATAAGGCTAGAACTAGCATTTTATCAACTAAACTGTTTTATATTTAAGCAAAGAGACATTTCCAAATGCACTTACTGAAACATATAATTACAAAATAATTATTATGTCACTCAATTATAACTATTTATAGGTTTATTGATTAATTATGAAAAGTATTTAAGAACCAAACAGAATCTGCTGAATAGGGTATGCCTGATGTTTTCAGTAATTAATGGTGGCATGTTACATAAAAGTAACACTGATAACAGTAGTTCATTTTTAGTGCTACTTTTCAAAACTGAGATTTAATTCCTCATGCAATTGTGTTACAGGAATATTTAATATATTGGATAAGCTGTCTATAACAATCTGAGTTATGTCTTTAATGGTGTTGTATTCATGAAGTAGTTGTATATTAGCTGTTAACCCCATATCTTTGCCAATTGCTAACATTAATGCTTCTCTTTCACTATCTAACTCACGGCATCGTTGTTGCAGTCTCTTGAATTCTCTGAGACATGAATCTTCCCTACTTGCATCATCAGAATGCTCAGGTTTCTGAAATGAAACTCCTGGTTTTCCTTGTTCCACTGAAGACGGATATACTTTTCCTGTATCACCACATTCTTCAAGATGTGAATTTTTTAACTGAAACTTATCTATATCCATCACTTCTAGGTCAGAACAGTGTTGTGTTTTTTCAAATGGAACTTTGTTTCCCTCTTTCTTAACTTTAAATGAAGAAAAACCTGCTTGTGTAGAATATCCACATTTATCAGCTTTTCTGGGTGATGCTATGGTTTTTGATCTCTTGACCTCGAATGAAGGAGAACAGGTTTGTTTTGCACTTTTATGGTTCTCAAAATCCTGAGATGTGCCTTTGGTTTGTGGTATGTCAAATCCATATTTAGATACACTTCCTGCATATGAATCTCCACTTTTACTCTCTTCCTGGGTTTCTGTGAATTCTTGTGATATAGTTGTGATTTCTGGTTTCTTCAGTTTATCAGGTGAAGAAGAAGGGCTTTCATGTTTCACTTTGTTAAGTTTACATGAAGGTGAATTTGTTTGTTTTCGTTTTGGGGCTTTTTTCCTTGTAGGTGGAGACATCACAATGGGTTAGTACCTGTACAAAAATAATCACAGTTATGGCTCATCCAATTTGTGCTACAGCACTGTGACATATCCTCATTACTTTGTTTCATTAATATATTATCAGTATTTTTTTTTTGTAAACATATTGTATTACATATTCTGTTGCCAAAAATGTACATAGATTCTAGTTCTGAGCCAAATTTGTAAATGCTTACTACAGACTAGCATAATATTTCTAGCCTTGTGGATCTCACTTTTTTTAAAATAAGGAGTGAAAGTTTTTTTTTTTACTAATTTTATGGTGGAAAATAACTTTATGATATATATAAATCCCTATTTAATGTTTGTCTGGAAGGGTGATGACACCCTTAAATGAAGGATCTTAACAATAACTGTCCATGTTGAACACTAAACAGTGATGGAATACCATGGATTTAGGAATGGTTACTTTGTGTGTTCAGTTCCATCTCCCAGAGAGCACCTTTTAAATGGGTACAAATTTGAACAATTTTCATTAGGTGTCAGTCTTTTATATTAGGGCCTCTGATCCTATCTATTATTGAACAATAATGTATTAATAACATACTGCATCTGTTGTGAAGTTTTTAAACGTTTTAAGTTCCGGTAGTATGAGAAGTTAATAGCCAACATAGCTTATATTAATTGGAAACTGTTCTGGATGCCACTTCTCATGTTATATAAAGAAGGCGCTCATTAGGTATCAAACTAAGTCTCACGGAGCAGAGTCCTGAGAAGGTGTGACGAAATTCCCAGCATTTTATGGAATCTGAGGGCACAGTACCGCCTTCACAACAGTCTGCCACTGGGTCCTAAGCTAAATGATCCAGTAGACACCCTCCTTCCCTATTTTTTTTTTTTTTTTGCTTACAATCCATATCAGGATCAATAAGCAGAAGTGCATATGAATCAAGTATTTAAGAATTATTTACCATATAACAACAGAATATGAAACAAAGCAGTACAATATTTAAACCAACTGACACACTCCATTGAACAACTTTCACCACACCACAAACAGATCTGGTCCGCAAGATGGCGGACATAGAAATTAGTGTTGAATGTTTCTCTGATATTTCTGTGAAAAGTAAAGGTAATAATGATGTGACTATCCGTAACAGGTGCAGTGAAAACGAAACTCAAATAAAAGAAGCTCTGGATTAACTTATTTCTATACGAATAATCAACGAGCTTCTTCAAAAGGAATTGCTTACATACGCGACTTCTAAGAGCACGTGGGGATTGAACCAGACTCTAATGGAAATGATGTACAACCCTTCGAAAACGGGCCATCGAAACATTCATCAAAGATGGGCTACACCGAAGTGGCAGCAGCTGGTGGTAAATGGATTCCGGCAGTACACAGCTTCAACAAAAAGAAGAAAACGCCAACGGTATCAGCAATGGCAACTGAACAATCCTACATGTCTTCAAATCGCTTCACGCCGGTGACTAACCTCAATGAGAACCAAACTGTCGAGATAAATCCAAGGAGTAATTGTGAGTGGTCATCAGCAACAAATTCCATTAAAAAAAACATTCAACCTAGTGCCGGCAATAAAATACGCACTATAATTACATACATACATTTCATCAATCCATGACATCCCTCTAGGGGCGTTCGGATATGAAACATTGTCAGATAAAGGATATTAACTATAATCAAACAATATTGAGAGCAATACAAGACTCAACAGTCACTAAACAAACCGGACATAAAACAGCCAAAATAAAACAAGAAAGGCATATTGAAAAGGAGATGGTACCACATCTAATATTCAAAATGTAGTATAACATATACCAATAATAAGGACCAAGGATTTTTTATGGCCAACATAAACCATAATAGGAAAAATACTGGCTCTGAGACTACTATTTTAAATCCTCAGGGTAATAGTAGCCCTAACAGTGTAAAATTAAGAACCCTTAATGTTGATGCAAGTTATTGTCAATTATCCAGTTCTCTTTCATATAAAGATAGGCCCAAGAACTTTAAAATAATACATCAGAATATTCATATTCATTTATTCACATTCCGCAGATCCATACAGGATTACAAAATCCATGGGGATATGGAAATAGTCACATTTGAACTAGTACAGTATTAGACGTCAAAACTTGATATTAAATTATTCATATATAACTGCAATAACAACAGAACACCAATATAAAGGGTACAAAAAAGCACTTACTAGCTAAGAAAGTAATCTAATGTATCACTTCATAGCAGTCAGAAACATATAGTGAGTCTGTTGTATTACATACGTCAAACATTAAAGTAAATTATAAT